>Ga0208771_1000183_pt1 | contig 39309 bp, 59 predicted proteins | sample AntAceMetag02UKX_FD_184775 | JGI IMG/M metagenome (GOLD analysis project Ga0208771, IMG submission 184775) | Saline lake microbial communities from Ace Lake, Antarctica - Antarctic Ace Lake Metagenome 02UKX (SPAdes) (version 2) | ecosystem: Environmental > Aquatic > Non-marine Saline and... | reverse complement strand
CAGTCTCGAACGGAAAGCGGCTAAGACCTCGGACCTGTCCGTGGACGACTCCGTGGACGACTCCGAGGACGACGACTCCGACGACTGAAACCCCGGCTATTCCTTTCGGGCTGTTCTACGTTAGTGCCCCGGTATCTTTATATGCCCCGGAGTGTTAGAGGTAGGTATGGGACGACAGACCCGCGGACTCACGAACGACGAAACGCGACTCCTCAAACAGAACGACGACGCCGCCCGCCAGCTGGACGCCTCCGACGTGGAGGAGGGCGACGTTCTCGAACTCACGTTCTGGGACGGGCGTCGCGCCCGCTACGAGGTCGAGGGGGAGTGGACGGACGAGGACACCCTCACGTTCGAGGACTACGACGACCCCGCGAACGAGGCGGAGGGTAAGTTCCCCGGACTGAAAGCGTCGAGAGTGTGGACCGTGGACTCCGGACTCTACTCCGAGATCCCCCGCTACCGGGCTACCCTCGTTCTGGACGCGGACTCCGCGACGGGCGCGTTAGTGGATAATTGGAAAGACGACGAGGACGCGGGCTACGTCGTCCACTCCCTCCGAAAGGCGGAGGTCGTGGGCATCGAGGAACGGTGGACCGTCGAGGGCGATATGTCCAGCCCGACCGCCCGACACGTCGCCCGGGTCGTCCGAGAGGCGATAGAGGAGGATCCCCTCGTCGGGACGACCGCGGCGGAGTCGTGGACTCTCAAAGACGAGGACCACAGCGGGACGGGCGTTCTCGGTAACGACCTCGGACCCGTCGTTTCCGTCGCGGAGGCGCTGGACCTCCACGTTCGGGAGGCGTTCGAGGAGTATCTATTCGAGAACCTGAACGAGGGCGTGAGTTTCGAGTGTGAACGAAACGGCGTATGGTCGTTCTACCGTAACTGAACGCGCCCTCTACCCGCCCGTAACCTCGTCGCGGACGGTCCGCGGCGGGGCGGGACGAGTAGGAGGATCCCGACCAAACACCCGACTATGACACAGGCTACGACACAGATCCGCGAACTCGGACCCGACGACCGCGTTCGAGTTACGCTGGACGACGGAACGGAACTCCGCTGTATGGCACAGAACGAACGGAACGCGAACTACCACGGGGACCGGCGGAAATGCGGGACCTGTCTCCGGATCCTCGAAACACGGAGGGCGGACTAATGGGAGGGAACTACCCGCCCGGGACCTCCGCGGGAGATCCTAACGCCCCGTGGAACGCCCCGGATCCGCCGGAGTGTCCCGCCTGTGGGAACCTGATAGCGGAGGTCGAGGACCACGCGGACGACTGTGAGGAGTCCGAGCTCGACGCTGTAGATCTCGCGGAGGCGGAACAGGAACCCTCCCGGACGTGGGACGACGTGAAAGAGGACCCGACTCCCTCCGAGGCGGAACGCTACGGACTGGACCGCCCGGACGAGTAGAAAACCCCGGCTATTCTTTCGAGACTATCCTCCGTTAGCCTCCGGTAACTTTATTATCCCCTGTCCACTATTGTAGGTCGTAGGAGGAAACCGCTATGTACGAAACCACCGACTCCGACGACGACCGAACCAACTACGAAACGACGGGCGACGTTATCCGCGCTATCCTCTCCGCGCTGGACGAGGGCGACGCCGCGGAGGTTAACGTCGGACACGCTACTCACCGCGTCGAGACGGGCGCGGACGTTTGGGACGACGAGGAACAGACGGAGGTCCGCCTCACGAACGAGGAGATCCCGACGTGGGCGGGTATCGCCCCCGTGGACGTGGAGGACGTTCAGCCCGTTACGGACGACGAGGACGACGACGAGGACGAGGACCTGTGGACGGAGGAGTTCGCCCACTCCCCGGCGTCCGGGATCCACACTCCCGCCCACGTCCCGGAGAACCTACGCGACGAACTCGAACGCGTGTTCTCGGAGATAGAGGAGTTCGTGGACGGTCGTCGTCGGACCGAAAACGCGGGGACTGTCCGGTTCGAGTTCGACCGGGAGGCGTCCGAGTGGACGTTCCACTCCGTCGAGATCCGAGACTACGCCCGACGGACCGCCTACTCGAACGACGACGTTCAGACGCGGGCTGAACAGGCGATAGCCGCGGTCCAGTCCTACGAGGACGACGACGTTCGGGCGGACGGAGGCGACGAGGACGACGAGGAGGATCCGTTCCACCCGGACGACCTCGACGCGAAACACGTCCAGCCCTACGGCGTCCGCATTACCACGCCCGACGGTGAGGAGTTCGAGTTCGAGGTCCCGGAGACGTTCCGCGGTATGAACCTGAACGACCTCCTCGAACTCTACCGGGAACGGGTGGCTATGGACGGAGTGGACGACCTCGAACCCGGGCGGTGGTATGCCGAACAGGTCGAGGAGGACCACGGCGTGAACCCCGACGACGAGGACGGTCCCGTAGTCCTCCCCGACGGAGGACAGATCCTCCCGGAGGACGACGACGAGGGCTACCCGGCGGATCCCTCCCGGGACGAGACGACCGTCCACGGCGTTCAGGAGAACACGTCCGGGATAGTCGGGCTGTGTGTCCTCTACTCCGTCCACGGACTCCACTACCGCGTCCGCCTCCGCCCGGTGAACCCGCTGGACTCCGAGACGTTCGACCGCGGAGACGCGTGGACTATGTTCGAGTGGGCGGAGGTCGAGACGCCCGACGAGGACGCGCCCTCCGTCTCGTTCGAGGAGATCCACGTCGTCCCCGCGGTCGTTCGAGAGGTCGTCCCCGGTCCCGTTCAGGTCCCCGACGAACCCGGACACGTCGGAGGTAGCCGATAATGGGACGAGGCGACTACGAGGAGTCCGACGGTCCCGTTCCCCGTAGCCTCCGGGATCTGGACTACGAGAACGTTACCGGGGCGGACGTGAAACCCGTCGTCCTCGGACGGACTACCCGGTATCGGTCCGCGAAAGTCGTCCTCCACGTCGGAGAGGACGAGGACTCCGCGGAACCCCGCGGCTACGAACTCGACTACGAACAGGTCCAGCGTCTCGCGGGCGTGTTCGACCGTCTCGCCTCGGACCTCGAACCGGACGACGAGTAACCACTACCGAACAGCGTCCCGGACCTTTTTCTAACCCCGACCCGTCGAGTAGCCTGTCCCACGGGAGACTCTACCCGTCTATGCCCTACCGGGTCGTCAGACGCCGGAGGGAGAGGGCGGGAGACGAACGTGGGAACACGTCCAGCCCTACGGACGACCCGGGTCCCGAAAGCCCGGTCCGAGTGAAAAGCCCGACGAGGGTAAGTAGCGACAGGCGGTAACGCCCCGGACCGGAGGACGAGGGTAGACCCCGGAGACGAGGGCGGGTAACGTCCGCGGTGAGACTCCGCGGAGGGTATGCCCGGACACGTTCCACTCCCCACGTTCACCGGGGAGTTCCCTTTTCGAGATCCCCACAGGTCCAGTAGATCTCCCTCTCCTCCTCTCCCCCACGCCTCCTCTCCTCCACTCCCTCTCGACCCCCGAACGCCCCCGTCGAACGCGTCCGCGAACGCGTCGAACGTTCGGCCCTACTCGTAGCCCGGACCCCCTCCCCTCGAAACAGCCCTCCGGTAGTGGTTAGCGGGACCGTATCTTTATTGAGAGGCGACGGTAAGGGTAGGCTAATGGGAGACGAGAACCGTCGAACGAACGACGACCCGGAGGACGACCGTCCTAACGACGGGTTCGACTACGGCGAACGTCGAGAGGACGGACAGTTTCAGAACCACCCGACGAAAGACGAGGGAGAGTTCGTCCAGCCCGTCCGGTCGTCCTACGTCCACGTCGAGGGCTGTGGGACGGCTACGAGTATGGGAACCGGGTTAGCGGAGTCGTTCGCCCGGGATCCGGAACAGTACGGTAAGACGTTTTGCGCGGGCTGTAACGACTACTACCCGCTGGACGAGTTTGAGTGGAAAGGGACGGGGATCCGACTGGACGAGGTGGGAGTCGTCGCGGACGACGAGGCGGATCCGACCGCCCTCTCTATCAGCCTGAACGGGTCCCTCCACAGCGTCCCCCGGGACGTGGAGACTGTCGCGGACCTGAACGACGCCCTCGGAGTGAAAGAAGGGCGCGAACTCGTCCGGGTCGTGGAGGGTGAGGAGGAGATCCACCCGGGACAGAACCGCCTCGGAGTCTCCGACCTCGGAGATCCGGACGACCCTGTGGTAGTCTCGGAGGGAGACGAGTTCCTACTCCGGGACGAGGACGCGGACGAGGGCGACGAGGTGAAAGACCTCTATCAGTCCCTCGAACAGGTCCGCCGGGATCTCCTCGACGTAGCGGAACAGGCGGAGGAGGCGGGCGTTCCCCTCGTCGCCCGGAACCTCGAACTATGGTCCCACTCCGCGGCGGTCTTTCACGCGGACCTCACCCACGGACCCGCGCCCGGGACTATCGTAGACTACCTCGAACAGGCGGACTACAGCCCGCCCGCCCGCGGACGAGAGGACACGGAGGAGTAGTATGTCGGACTACGACTACGACCGGAGAAACGTCCTCGACTCCGTGGAGTCGTTAGCGGAGGTCCGCCTCTCGGATCCGTTCACTCTCGAACTCGTCGCGTGGAACGACGGGGACTTTCAGATCTCCGCGTTCCATACGATAGACGCTACCTACCCGTTCGAGGCGGAGGCGAACGACGAGGAGGACGGACTCCCGTTCTACCGGGAACGCCTCCGGTTCTCCTCGACGGGCGACGAGGAGGGCTGGATAGTCCACGAACTCGTCCGCGCCTACTGTGGGCGGACCCGGACGGAGACGGTATGGAGTGAACGCGTGGGCGGCTATACGTTCAATTGGCCCGCCCCGCTACTGGACGACGACGAGGACGGGGAGGACGACGGTCCGACCTATCCGGGGTCCACGTTCCCGGGGAGGTTCGCGTAGTATGGGGGACCAAAACGTAGACTACCGGAACCTGTCCCTCCCGACGGACAAAGCCCCCGCAGACTACTCCTATCAGGAGAGGCGGGCGGATATTCTACAGAACTATATCCTCGACAAAGGACACCCGGACGCGGTGAATTGGTCCGAACTCTCCCGCTACTACGATAAGAGTAAGTCCACTCTCCATAACGACAAAGAGACGCTTACGGAGTGGATCGTAGACGACCTCGACGTAGCCCGCGTCTCCGGGATAGCGTCCGCGCTGTTTGAACAGGGACTCTTAGAAATACAGGCGGACGACGACTACGACGCGTTCGACTACCACGCGTTCGTAGCAAAGTGGACCTCTACCCTCGAAAAACTCGGAGTCCTCGACTTAGAGGACGACGACGAGGACCTGTTCCGGGCGGGCGGACAGGAGGGAGAGGGTATCACCGTCTCCATATCCGGCGTCTCCGCGGACGAGGTGGATCTGGACGACCTCCCCGAACAGGACCGCCCGGACGGAGACGCGGACGAGGACGAACAGGAGGCGGTTACAGCGTGAACCTCACTCCGAACCGGGACGCGTCGAGGGAGGACCGGATAGCCTACGTCTCGAAACGCCTCCGGATCCCGTCGGACGAGGCGGAACGACTCCTCGACAGTATGGAGGGGGAGAACGCGTGAACCTCCCCTACGAACTAATCGGACAGGCGACGGTAGCCCTCGTCGGGGCTATCCTCCTCGAACTCCTCGTAGTCGCCCTCCTCGTCGCCCTCTACGCGGCGTGGTTCCGAGGGTGGACCTACGCCTCTAACTACCTGTGGAGGGGCTACAGCCCGACGGGGGAACGCCCTCCGGCGTGGAAACTGAAACTCTCCGCGCTGTGTCTCGTCCTCCGGGACGTGAAACCCCGGAAACTCCGTCCAGCGTGGGAGGAGGCGGACCGTCTCGGAGGGACGGTAAACGGAGAGGACTCCGACCTGAACGACGCCCGGGACTACGCGGAGGCGGTGGACCCGTGAGACTCCTCGACGCCCTCCGGGATCTCCTCGGACTGGACGACGGTCCGCCTCCCTACGTAGAACTCTCCTGTCCGGAGACGGGGCGGACTATCGCTACGGAGGACTCTACGCCGGAGTGGGAGGACGACGAGGACCACGCTATAGCCCGCTACGACTGTCCGGACTGTCCCTCGACTCACCGTTTCCTGTGGGGTCCGCCCGCCCCTATCCGTCTCTACGACGTGGGCGACGCGGAGGGTCCAGCGTGAACTCCGTTACCCTCGTCGCCTGTCCGGAGTGTGAGGGAGAGTCTATCCGCCTGTCGGACATAGGCGGGATAGAGAACGGAGGTCCCTGTTCGACCTGTCACGGGACGGGGTTAGTCGAGGAGACGGAGGTGGAGGCGTGAACCCGTGGACCTCGTTCGGCGTCCTCCTCACTCTCCTGTTCGGCGTCGCGGGCGTCGCCCTCTCCGGCGGGCTGTGGGCGGGCGTCCGGTTCGCACAGGAGAGGACTCCGACCTACGAGGAAACGTCCTCGACGCGGGCGGAGGTCGTCGCCCGGACTCCACAGCGGACGACGCCCGGGGGCGGGACGGTCTACCACCCGGCTACGTCCGAGGAGTCCGGATCCGTCGAGGCGAACGCGGAGGCGCTGGACCGGGTTCGACACTCCGACGACGCGGAACTCCGGGGATCTCCCCGTGGGTTCCGTGGGAGAGACTTATCGGACCGGGAGGTAGAGGCGTGGTTAAGACGGTGGAACCTATGAACGACGAGAACGCGCTGGACGAGTTCAAAGCGGACGGGCGGCGGTTCCGCCTCGTTCGAGACGAGGACGAGACGGGCGTCTCCGGGACCGGAGTCGTCGCGGTCGGGGTCGAGTTCCCGTCCGGGGCGGTCGTGTTCGAGTGGAGGAACGACCGGAACGACGACCTCCGGACGACCTCGAACGGACTCTCCGTGAAACCCGGTCCGGACGGGATCCCGGACACGGAGGAGGTCCACGGACACGGGGGACGGACCCGCGTCGAGTGGATAGATCCCTCCCGGGCTGTTCGAGAGGGAGACGCGGTGGAGTGTCCGGGCTGTGGTGGAGAGGTTCCGCTGGACGAGTGGACCGTCTACCGAAACGGAGGCGGTTCCTGTCCACTATGCGGACGGGACGGACTCCCCGTGAGAGTCCGGGAAACGCGGTTAGAGGGCTGATTCATAATGTCACAAAGCGAAACACAGACGAGAGAGGTCGAACCGAACGCCCGCTACGACGCTATCTACGGGACGAACTACAGCGGAGAGGACCCCGACTCCGAACGTATGGAACGCCTCCGAGAGGGGACACAGGAGGAGGCGGACGCCCTCCGAGACTACGAGGCGGAAATGGAGTCCGTCGAGGAAAACTACCCGGACCTCGTAGAGGAGGCGGCTACGGTTTCGTGGGACGACCTCTCCGTAACGAGTAACCCCGCTGAACTCCGGGGGATCTGTCGGTATCTCTCCGGCGTCTCCGACGACGAGGGACTGAACGAGATCCAGCGGAAGGTTCGGACCGGGGACGTAGAGTGGTATCTGAACGCCCTCCTCGTCGTTCAAGGAGTCAAAGACACGGAGGGCGCGTAATGCCGGAGAGTAAGGACTCCGTGGACGCGTCCGCCTCGGAGATCTGTGGAGGTCCGGACTGTAACGAACTCGTCCACCCGACGGAGGCGCGGACCGTCGCGTGGGCTAACCCGCTGTTCTGTCCGTCCGCCTGTAAGGACCGCTGGACGAACCGACAGGGAGGACACGGGGGCGTCCTCTAATGTGTCGAGAGATAGCGGAGGTCGTGGAGTGTGTCGAGGAGGGGCGCGTGTTCACCGTCGAGGAGGGCGGGATATGGTTCTCCGGTATGAACGCCCACGTCGGGCGTCTCGTCTCACAGGTAGCGGACGCCCTCCGCGTCGCGGGCTATCAGGTCGGACTCTCGTTCTCACAGGACGGAGGGATCTTTCTACAGGTCCCGGACGCGGAGGAAATGGAGAACGAGAAACTGGACGAGGTGGTATGTCTCCCCGGATCCGAACCCCGGGCGGACGAGGAGGTAGTCCAGTAATGGCCCGTATCCAGAAACGCCCGGTCGAGGTCGAGGTTCGACGGGCGGAGGAGGTCGAGACGGTGGAGACACGGGAGGGAACCCTGTCCGCGGAGGACGGGGACCTAATCATTACGGGCGTGAACGGTGAGGTCTACCCTATCGGTCCGCGGATTCTCGCTAAGACCTACGTCCCGGTGGACGCGGAGGCGGTCGAGATCTTCGAGGAGTGTCTACCGGAGGGCGTAGTCGTGGAGCTCGAGGAGACGACGACGAGAGAGGGCGCTACCGCGGTCTACGTCTCCGGGATCTGGATAGATGGACCGCTGGACGAGGAGGAGAGGAAAGCGGCGGAGGCGTTCGCCCGGGAGTTCCTACGGGCGTCTCCTCACCTCTCCGGAGAGGTCCCCTACCGCGTATGACCCGACGAGGACGAGACGACGCCCGGGAGAGATCTCTTTCACGGCGTCGAGAGTCACGCCTCGGAGAGGGGGAGGCGCGGATAGTGACCTGTCCCGACTGTCGAGGACATATCCGCGTTACTCCCGGTGGAGACGACCCGGAGGAGTGTGGGGGCTGTGGATCTCGTCTCCTGTGTGCTACCTGTAGCGTCGCCCTCGTCCGGTTCACGGACGACGAGAAAGAGGACGGGATCTGTCCCCGCTGTGGGGAACCGTTCGACGGGGAGGGCGCGGCGGTCCCGACGGACGAGGACTTTACGTGGAACGACAGGTAAACCGTATGTCGCTATACTGAACTCGAACTATGTCTACGACGACGACCCCGACGACAGGAGGAGACGAGGACCCCGCTGTAGGCGGGACGAAACCGGAGGGAGAGGTAGACGGACTCCGCTACGACCCGACCGCGGACCCCGCCCTCGACTATCAGTTTTGGTCCGAACAGGTCCGCGTCCTCTACCACTTGAATCAGCCCCGCGAACGGAGGGCGGAACTAAACCTCCTCTACAGGGAGTTAGAGGACGAGTTCATAGAGACGACTATCCCGGCGGACGGGTGGGACATAGTGGGGGCGTTAGGAGGCTACCGTTCGGGTAAGTCCACGACCGGGGCGCGGTGGATCCATAACTCCGCCCTCGAACGCCCGGGGACGCGGTGGTTAGTTATGGGACAGGACTTTGCGAAAGCGAAAAAGACGACGTATAAAGTCCTCTTTCAGAACCTCCCCGGACAAATGACCCACGTCCTCACGGCGAACCATAACGGTCCGGAGTCGTCGCCTATCGTAGCGGACTACAACCGACAGGAGAACGTCCTCACCTACTACAACGGTTCACAGGTCGTCCTCGGATCCGCGGACGACCCGGGGAGACACGCGGGGGACGAGTTTCACGGGGCGTGGTTAGACGAACCGACCCTCTACGGGGACGACCTCCACCAAATACGGCGTATGGTCGGATCTCGACTCTCTACCGGACCTCCGGCGGTCCAGTTGTGGACGTTCACCGGGAACGGACGAGACGGGAACGCGGGCTATCAGATAATGGAACAGCGGATAGACGAGAACGAGAACCCGATAGCCGCAAATATCCACGTCGTTAAACTGAACGTCCTAAAGAACCCGTTTATCCTCCCCTCGACTAAGCGGAAACTGAAACGTCAATACGAGGGGACGAACTTAGAGGAACAGGGACTCTACGGGGGCTATGCGGCGTCCGAGGGTCGGGTTTACTCCTCGTTCAATCGGAACGACCACGTTCTCCCCGCGGCGGAGGCGGACGTTCTCGCGGAGGACGAGTTCCGGTTCTACGGCTACGACGCCGGGTGGACGGATCCCCGCGTCCTCCTCGAACTCGGACGGACGCCCTACGGACAGGTCCTCGTTCTGGACGAGTTCTACCGTTCGGAGTCCCACGTCGAGGACGGGATTAAGTGGCTGAAAGGACAGGTCGGATCTCGACAGGTCCAGCGTCCGAAAGGCGTTATCTACTCCGAACACGAACCGGAGGACATTACAAAGTTCAGGAAAGCGGGCTTTCAGGCGGTCCCCGCGAATAAGTCCCTGAACGCGGGGATCCCCGCGGTCCGTCGTCGCCTCGGAACGGACTCCGAGGGGAACGTCGGGCTACTCGTCGCGGACCGCTGTGAGAAAACTATCTCGGAACTACAGTCCTACAAAGAGGACGAGATAGGGACCTCCGCGGCGGAGGACCACGCGGCGGACACCCTCCGCTACGCGGTTATGGGCTACGACGAGGGTCCGTCCGGCGGAGGGAACGACTCCGGCGGAGGGTCCAGCGTCGAGAAAGCCTAAATCAGCTCCCGGAGGGTCCGGAACCGCGGTCCTTTCTCCTCGTCCGTCCGGTCGAGGCTACGCCGGAGAGAGTCGAGGGCGTCTTTCGTCTCCGGGAACGTCGGACCCGGGTAGATCCGGTCGTCGTCTCCTGTCCCCTCGAACACGACTACGCCCGTCTCTCCGAGACGGGGGACGTGGTTCTGATAGAGGGAGACGTAGACCCGTTTCCGTTCTTTCGAGGAGTAGTCCGTTCCGTAGATCTCCTCACTCACGCGGGCGACGACCTCGGAGAACGTCCCGCCTCCCTCGTCGTCCAGAACGTCGAGGAGGATCCGTCTCCGGTCCTTTGCGATAGCGTCTATTACCGCGTCTATGTTCTGTCCGGGCTGTTCCTCTCCGTCTCGAACCGCGTTCACCGTGGAACTCATTTTCTAACACTCCACCTACTCGTAGCATACCCTTACTTAAAGTCATAGACCCACTACCACGGAACAGTCTACGGTAATGGGTCGTTTAATGACTGTATAATCCCGGTCGAGACACCACGCTAACGCCTATACGCGTGGAGGTAACTTTAAGACCCTCCGGAGAGGAGTAGTAGGTAGGTGCTAAGAGTATGATAGAATCACTCACCGTCGGAGAACAGATTTTCGTCCTCGCCTCCGCGGGGATCCTCGGAACGCTATGGACCTGTATGGGCGTCGCGTGGAGGGTAGCCCGATAATGTTCGGCGTCGCCCCGAACCCGTCCCCGGACGGATCTAACTGGACTGTCGCTATCGGACACGGAGACGCGGAGGACGACGAGGACGACCCGGAGGTTACGGTCGTCGCCCTCACGTCGGACGTGGATCTCCCCGGAGTCACGGAGAAAGAACTCCGGTTCGGACTCTACGAGGACTCCGTAGGGGACCCTCACGCGGTCTACGTGGGCGTCTCCCTCCACAGACACGGGGACGGACCCGGAGAGTGTGAGGTCTTTACCGCGGAGGAGGGTCGGACCCCCGTCGAGGACGTTCCCGACGACCTCCGACAGGCGATAGAGGGCGTTATGGAGTTCGAGATCCACGACCACGGAGAGATCCCGCTGGACGTGGACCGCGTTCGCCTCTCGGACCTCCTCGAACAGGAGACGAACCCGCGGGGGTTCCAATAATGGACCCGAACGACCTCCCCGACTCCGTGAACGGCGTCCCGCTGGACGAACTCACGGAGGAACAGCGGGAACAGGTCCTCCGGGCTGAACAGGCGCGACAGTTACAGGAGGCGGAGTCCACCCTACAGGAGTTCGACCGCCTAATTCAGGAGGAGGTCCGACGACAGAACGAGTTTATAGAGTCGAACCTGTGGGAGACGGACTGGACGGAGGTCGAGACGGTGGACATAGTGACCCTCCGCCCGTTCCCGACGACGCCCGGGGAGTTCTCCCGCCCGGATATTCAGCTCTACCGCTACGGGAACGAGGAGGAGGTCCCGGACTCCGGGATCTACTACCGTGGAGACGCGGAGGTAACTCTACAGCGGGTGGACCGAGAGGAGTGGATAGAGATAGTCGAACGCCTACAGAACGAGGACCGCGTTCCGGACGACGTGAGTATCCTCACCGGGTCGAAAGGCGTCTCCGACGACCGGGACAGTCTCGGAGAGGACGAGGGGGCGGACGCGTGAACCTGAAAGACGTGGGGAACGCGAACTTTTGGGGACGCGCCCTCTCCGTCCGGGGCTGGACCCTCCACGTTCGCGTCCGCCGGAAAGCCTCCCGTCCGATTAACAGGCGGTGGCTGAAAGTGGACCTGTATAACTACAACTACTCCGAGGAGGCGCGGGAACGGTCCTCCGACCTCACGCTTACGACCTGTGAGGAGTGTGGGGAACTCGTCCAGCGGGGACGCGAAAAGGTCGAGGAGGTCCACCCGTGAACTACCCACTACCCGACCTCGGAGACGACCGTCGTCTCCTGTGTCCGCTGTGTTTCGAGGCGGTCGAGGAGGCGTCCGTCGAGTATCGGGAGTTCGGACAGGAACGGGCGACTATCGCTATGGAGGATCCCGACCCGTCGGACGCCCTCACGTTCGAGACGGTCGAGGCGGTCGTCCTCTCTCCCTGTGGACACGCTACTCACCGCTACGGGGACGAACGCCCGGACCTGTTCCTCCCGTGGACCTACGAGGACCCCGGTATGTCCGACCGTTTCGAGGACCTACAGGAGTACCTATCCGACCTCGAACAGCGGTTCTCCGAGTCCGACATAGGACTCTACGGACAGGTCGGACCCCTCCACGCCTCACAGGAGGCGGAACGGAGGCGCGTCGAACGGATCTACGTCCGGTTCGCCTACGAGGAGTGGACCGTCCCGGAACTCTCGGACCTCCCCTACGAGGAGAACCCGGTCCAGATCCCGAAACTCCTCGACTACTCCCCCGTCGAGGACTGGACCTCCGCCCCGTGGAGTGGGCTGGACCCGGGAACGACGGTTCGGACGGTCCACTACGTCCGGGAGGTCGAGGAGTAATGGACGAGAACCACCCGAACGTTCACGTTCAGGTCCGGGTCGTGGACTACGGCGAACGGAACGAGGACGGGGAACCGCTACAGGTTACTCACGAACAGGCGTTTACCCGGGACCGGATCCGGAAACAGTCTCCCGACGAGTTCGCGGAGACGGTCGTCGGGTTAGGCGCGGAGGCGGTAGCCCGACGGTTCCGCGGACACGGGGAACGGGCGGGGGAACCTCTCTCGTCGTTCCTCCCGCGGCTAAAGTTCGCCCACGGTCCAGCGGACCTCCTCGTAAACGAGTGGACGGACACGACTATCCGGTATGACCCGGACGACGACCACGACTACCGACCGGGCGACGTTCTCGAACTCGTCTACGCCCCGACCGGGGACGTGTTCGCCCGGGCGGAGGTTCAGGCGTCCCGGTCCGTCGAGGCTAAGGACGCCCTCCGGACGGTGGACGACCTCGGAGGGTCCTACTCGACGGACACCCTGAACGCACTAATCGACATACTGAACGACTACTACGCGGACCCGCTGGACTACGAGACGGAGGTCCGCGTCCTCGTTCTGGACGTTCTCGAAACCACGGACGAGGTGGACCTATGACCCACGACACTCACTACGGGGAGATCTCGGACGGTATCACTCTCCGCGGCGTGGGGGAGTTCGACCCGGACGTAGTGGGCGCGGGGACGCCTGTGTTCGCGGTCGAGACGGTGAACGACTCCTACCTCACGTTCTGTTTTCAGCCCGACGAGATAGGGGACGAGGACCTACGCGTGTTCCACGTTCACTCCTACGTCCCGGGGGAGTTCTCGCGTATGCTGAACGCGGTCGTCCAGCATTTCTCCGGGGCGGACGGACCACAGCCTACGGAGGTCGTGTTCACGGTCGTAGTCTCGGAGTGGTTAGAGGGCGCGAACCTCCGGGAACGCCTCGACGGGTTCGAGGAGAGGACGGTCGAGGAACCGGGGACGGGAGAGGAGATCCCCGAACTCGTCGGGACGTGGGACCCCGGCTACGACCCACGGGAGGACGAGTAATGTCCAGCGTCGAGACGGGGCGGACGACTCTCGGAGACGTAGCCCCGGGAGTCCTCGTTACCGCGGCGTCCGCGGGCGTCGCGGCGTGGGGACTCCTCACGTTCCACTTTCTCGCGGCGTCCGGCGGACTCCTGATATGGATTTTCGTGGGGTTCCTCCCGACCTCGTTCCCGGAGTTCTACCCGGATCTCGCCTACCCTATGTGGATCTCGACGGTCGTCTCCGTCGCGTTCGTCGCGTTCGCGGTCCACGAGCTGTAGAAGTAACTCGGAGTTCTGTTCCAAAGGGCGGGAACGTAGGAGGAACCCGCGCTATGCGGTCGTTCCTACGACGGACTCCCCCTTAAAAGTCCGCTATCCTCCCGGTTCCGGAGTTCAGTAGCGGTAGCCTAAGATACCTTTATGGAACTCGTAGGGTAAGGCTACTCTATGCATATAGAGAGGTCCCTCGTCCTCCTCACCGGGCTGTTCGGAGTCGGGCTGTGGGGAGTCGTGAGTATCGTTCCCTCCGACGACCCCGCCCTCCTGTTCGCGGGAGTCGGGATCCTGTTCTCCGTCGTCCTCGTCGGGACGGTGGTTATCCTAATCGCTAACGCGTCGAGACACAGACACAGCAAAGCGGGACACGGGAGGATCCTCTAATGGATCTGGACTTTCCACAGGCGGACGAGATAGAGTCCCGCTGTGAACGGAAACTCCCGGACGCGTCCGGGGACACGCCCGAACCCGTCCTCCCCCGCTGTAAGGACGACGCGGTTACGTGGTTCGGGACCGAACGCGGGACCCGCCTCTACGTATGTGAGGACCACGCGAAAGAGATCCTACGCTTTCAGGAGGGAGACGACGAACTCCCGGACGAGTGGAACGAACTACAGACCTACGCCTCCGAGAGGGGCGTCTCACCGAAAGGACACTCCGAACCGTCCCTCCGGGCGCGTCTCCGTTACACTAAGGACGCCTCGGATCTCGACCCTCACCCACGCGTCTCTCCCTGTCGTTCCTGTCATAGACTCACCCTCACGGAGGAGTTAGACTGGACGGAGAGAAAGTGTCCGGAGTGTCGGGGGGAACAGGAGTCCGTAGATCCGGAGAACGCGGTAGAGGCGACGGGGAAATGAGTATGTCCCGGGACGAGAACCCGGGACCCCACGCGGACGACGGAGGCGCGGGACTCTCGGACGACGACTACGACCGGATAGCGGAGTTCGCCCGGAAAGACCCGGCGGACAGGAACCCGAACGACCTCCTCCCGGACGGGGCTGTGGAGAACGGGACCTCGACCGGGACCTCCGCCTCCGCCTGTAAACGGATCCGGCGGAGTATGTCCGAGGCGACGACCGTCCGGGAGGTTATGGAGGGCTACCCGGAGACGACGACCTCCGAGGTTATGAGACACGCCTACGGAGAGTGTTCTCACGTCCACGAGATCCCTCCGACCGCCTCCCCACAGATAGGAACCGTCGAGTGTCGGACGTTCAGGGAGAGGTTCACCGCGGGCTACAGCGTCGCGGAGATAGCGGAGGAGTTCTACCGTTCTGATAACACCGTAACCCGGCACATTTTCGGGCGCTGTTCTCACGACAATAACCCGCGACGCCTGTCCGTTTCGGAGCTCGAGGAGGAGGAGTGTTCCCGCCTCCGCGGACTCTACAAAGGGAACGAGAACGTGGACGTGTTCGGGGCGGCTACGGCTATGTCTCTCCGGGTCGAGGTAGCCGCGACTCACCTTTTCGGCTACTGTGAGTGTGAACGAGGACACGTCCCCGCGGAGGAGGTCGAGGAGTGGGGCGGGGGCGGGTAGGACGCTTTCCCGTAGTTAATCCTTAAGAGACGCCGGTTAGACGAGTAGGATAAGACTAATGGGAACTTTTGATACTCTCCTGTCCGGCGTCGCGGGAGTTCCCGACGAACGGGACGAGGGACGACCGTCGCGGCGTCCCGGGGAGGAACTTTCTCTCTCGGAGAAAATGGAGGCGACGAGGGCGTTAGAGAAACGCCTCGACGGATCCGGGAGGGCGGTCCAGAAACAGAACGTGGACCGAAAGGCGACACTCCCCACAGCGTTAGAGGACGCGCTGGACGGTGAGGACGCCGCCCCGAAACCCTACGACCCCGAACTCCTCCGGGATCTCTCGACGGGGACGGTTCCACAGACCTACGTAGACACCTTAGCACAGGACGCCGCCTCCGCTAATTGGCGTCTCGTCCCGAACGACGAGGAGGCGGACGTGGATCCTTCGACTATCGCACAGGCGGAACGGAAACTCCGGGATCTCGTCCCGGACTCCACCTTTTCGGAGTTCTTAGAGGAGTGGTCCCGGACCCTCCTCCGCCTCGGAGACGGGACCGTGGTAAAGCACTACCCGGGCGGGAACACGTCGAACCCGGTCGGGGAGATAGTCCACGTAGACTCCGCGACTATGTTCAAACGACTGGACGACCGCGGGTTTACGGAGGGCTACGTTCAATTCGTGAGGGAGTCCTCGTCCGCGGGTAAGGACGAGTTCGAGGGGATCCCGTTCGAGGAGGAGGAGGTCGTATGGGTTTCGTGGGCGCGACGAGGGAACACGCCCTACGGAGAGGGTCCCGTCGAGAAAGGACAGGACTCCATAGAGGTCTTAGAGGAGATAGCGGAGAAAGAGATACTGGACCTTATTCAGGGTATGCCCCCGGGTATCGTTTCCCGTCCGCCGGACACGGAGATCCCGATAGACTCCGCGGACTGGGCGAACTTCAAAGACGATATGCGGCTAAACGAGGGCGAACGACACAGGTTAGCCTATACTAAGTTCCCGGTGGAATACACAGCCCTCTCCCCGAACTATCAGGAACTCCAACTCCTCGACCGCTACCACACTAAGGTAACGGAACTCGGAGGCGTGTTCAAAGTGAACCCCTCCTACGCCGGGTTCGACTTTGAGAACACGAACCGGGCGACGGACGAGAGTCAACAGGAGGCTTACAAACAGCGGGGCTTTCGGGTTCTCGTAGACCGCCTCGAACAGGCGCTTACCCTCGGAGTCGTCCCGGATCTGAAACTGGACATAGGGGCGGACCTCCGTTTCGAGTTCGAGAAAGAGACGACGACCTCGGAACGACAGTCCAAAGCCTCCGCCCTACAGGAGTCCATCAAAGCGGGGAAAGAGGCGGCGGACGCTGGACTCTCCGTAAGTTGGCGCGACGGTATGCCGGTGATAGAGGACGGGGAAATGGAGGCGGGGAACGCGTCCAGCGGAGGCGGAGAGGGAGGCGGACTGTTCGCCTCCGTGGACGGACGGAACCTCGACAGGGAGACGGTCGAGGCGGTCGAGACGCGAAAGAACCGGAACGCGGTCGTTCTCGCGTTCCCGCCCGGGGGCGTCGCCCACGGAGACGACTCCGAGTGGACCGGGTTCCTGAACCGCCTCCTCGACTTAGGCGCGGAGAAAGTCGTGGACTCGAAAGGGCGGCGGAACGGGAACGAGAGGGTCTATCCGCCGGACCTCCCGGACCCCCACGACCCCGTATTAGCGGTTCACGGACTGGACGAGGCGACTATCCGGGGGACGCTGAACTCCTACGAGGACGTTTACCTCCGGGTCGTGGACGGACCCACGGAACAGTCTAAGAGTGGTGGTTCGGGAAACGGGATCCGGGGGCGCGAGAGTAAGGCTACCCTCTCGAAAGAGGAGGTCGAGACGGTAGACGAGGTTCTGTTCCGCACCCATAAGGAACAGATCTACCCGGAGTCCATAGAGGCGATAGAAAAAGCCTCGTTCAGCCCCTCGGAGCTCCCGGACTACGTAGTGGATAAGATCCGGGAGGCGATTAAGGACGGGGCTGTGTTCGACGGGATAGAGTCCCTGTCCGACGAACTCACACAGGCGAAAGACCGCTTAGAGGACGTTCTCCTCGAAAACCTCACGGAGGACGGAGGTAGCGGGTGGAGTCTCGGAGAGATCCGCGACGACATACAGGAGACGTTTCCGAACGTCTCGAAAGAGGAGGCGGAGGTCGTCGCCCGGACGGAGACGAGTTCCGTTCTGAACACAGCCCGGGAGAAAGGCTACGAGGAACGCGACGACGCGGCTACCCTCCGGTATATCTGGACGGGACCGGACGACTCCCGGACGACGGACGCCTGTGAGGAACTAAAGGACCGGACGGACCCGCGTCGAGGAGAGGGAGGAGATCCGCTAACTATGCCTGAACTCAAACGGGCGGAGAGAGACGTTCACGGTAAGTATTTCCCGGAGTTAGAGTTCCGGGACCATACCGTTCACATTAACGAGAGACATACGTTCCGACGGTGGATAGAGGGGGCTATGTAAATGGGACGAGGAGACTTTCAGGAGTTCACGGACGCCCTCTACGGGCTTACGAACCTGAACGGCGTTATCCCGACCGCGAACCTAACCGGGCTGTGGAACGTCACTCCCTCGGATCCGTTCACGGACCTACAGGAGTTCGACACACAAAACGCGTGGGACGAGATCTCCGGCGGGTCCGTGGATTTCGTCTCCGGGCTGAACGAACTAACCACGGACGGGACACAGGCGGACTCCCGGGCGTCCAGTAGCGGTCCGTAGGAGAACTTTAAGGAACTACCGGGGGAGTTCGAGGTATGGCCCACGAAACACGGGAACAGTCCCTCGACGTTACGGACGGGTCCGCGGAGGTCGTCCTCGAAAAGCCCGGGGACGACTCTACGAATATCCGGATCCGTCCGCCGGGGAACGGTGAGGAGTTCGACGTTCAGGTATCGGACCGGGAGGGGTCGTGGTTAGACGAGGACACGACTCTCACGGGAGACACGGATCTGAAACTCACCCTCACGGAGAGGTTCGTCCGGGTAGCGGTGGCTACCACGGGGTCCGGCGGGACCGCGGACGTTCTCATTTCCTCCGGCGGGGCGGAGTGAGGATATGTCCGACGAGATCTACCGGGAGGCGGTTCAGAAAATGGAGGCGGTCGAGAAAGCCCGGACGGACCGGGAGACGGAGGTCGAACAGGCGCTATCCTGTAGTATGCCGGGACTCCTCCGGCGTCTCCTGAAAGAACACGGGTCCGTCCGCCCCGCCCTCCGGGACCTGAACTCCCGACTGGACGAGGTGGAAATGGAGGCGAACGTCTCCCCGAACACGTTTTACGACTGGATAGACAAATACCGCCTCCGGTAGTGGTAGCGTAGGATAACACTAAGACGGTTCACTCCGTAGCGTCTCTCGTCGGGTAGCACCGGCCCGACTCCACCCACGTAGTCACGGCGTGGGTATGTCAGAGGCGACGCGGGGCGCTTTTCTCGTCCCGCGTTTCCCCCACTCCTACTTACGGTCCGCCTCGTCCAGAACGGAGTAGCCGTAGTCTCGGAACACGGAGGAGAGACGCCCTATCTCGGAGGCGTCCACGGTCCACGCTTTCAGGTCGTCGTTAAACTCGTAGTGGACCTCCTCCCACGGCGTAGACTTTATGACCTCGTTTAGCGGCGTCTCGTCGTCCGGCGTCTCCCACGGGGCGGGTCCGTCGAGGACCGCTTTCAGCCCGTAGTCGGACTCTCGGATCTCCGTAACGGTAACGGTCGAGTGGGAGTAGCCGTTCGGCGTTCCCTCGACGCGTTCACGCGGGGGGATCTCGTCCCACTCCGTAGTCTCCTCCTCGTCCGCCTCCCACGTCTCGCGGAACTCCGCCTCCGCCCGGTCGTGGGCGTCTTTCAATCCCTCGTTAAACGCCTCCTCGACGGTCCCGACGACGTAATGACCTCCGTCCGTCGCGGGAACAGCGTAGGCGGTCGTAGCGTCCTCGTCCACGTAGCGGGCGGCGTCGAACTCGTAGGTTTCTCGTCCCATACACTACTATACGCGGGAGGGGATAATAAAGGTACTGGACACTAATGGGCTGTAGTGTATAGCGGACTGTATAGGGGTCCGGTCCGCCTTATACGTAAGACCCCTCCGGAGTAAGGTAGCCCTACGAGGGTTCCACTAAATGCCACAGTCCTTTGAGGAGGCTTTTCCGGGAGGGTTCGAGGAGTGTGTTTCCACCCTCGGACAGGAACGCTCCGTAGACGACCCGGAGGCGCTGTGTGGGTGGCTACAGGAAAACGGGTTCGAGGCGATAGAAAACGCCTCTCCCGACTCTATCTTGACCGGACTACAGGTAGAGTATGTTTCCGTCGTAGACGAACCCGCGCAGGACTCCGAGTGGTTGTTAGCAAAGTCCGCGGACGCGGACGAGAACGACTGGACCCCCGGAGAGAACCAACTCGGAGAGACGAGAGACGTAGTTCTCCTCAAAGAGGAGGACGAACTCTCCGACGACGAGGACCTGTCCGACGAGGACGGGTCCGACGACGCCCCCGCGGAGAGGAAAGTGTGGGCGGCGGTTCTCGTTCCGGGTGAGGCGGACGCCAACGGCGACTTAGTTCCGGAACCGGAGATAGAGTCCGCGGCACACTCCTATATGAAAAACTATAGGAAAGTAGACGCGGACCACTCCCTCTTTGAGGGAGAGGGGACTCCCGTAGAGTCCTATATCGTTCGGAACGGTCCCGACGAGTTCACGACCCCCGACGGGGAGACGAGATCCTACCCGGAGGGAACGTGGATAATGGGCGTCGAACTCGAAAAGGACGCGTGGAAACGCGTCCAGAACGGGGAACTCACAGGTTTCTCCATTTACGGAGGCGCGGCGTCCCTCGACCCGGACGCCCTCCTCACGGAAAAGCAAAGAAAGGCCCTCCGACGGGCGCGTAAATCCGCGACGGACGCGGACGGATCCCCCTCGGACGAACAGACGCCCGCCCCGCCCCGGGCTGAACTCGGAACGAGGCGGGTTTCCCTACGTATGGGAGACGAACGACAGGACCTACTCAAAGAGTTAGGCGCGGACGCTTTGGCGAACCTCGCGGAGGCTATCCGCGCCTACGTAGACGAGAACCCGAACTCTACCGTCGAGAACACAGCCCTTAGCGATATGTTCGCGTGGGCGGCGGACGCGGATCTCGACGCGCTGGACGACACAGTAGAGGTCGGTGGAGTCGAGATCCCTATTCGAGAGTCCGAGGACTCCGACTCCTCCGAGGAGGAGGAGGTCGAGGAGGAGTCCGACGAGGACGACGAGGACGAGGGAGACGACGAGGAACAGGCTAAGAACGACGACGACGGTCCAACTATGGACGACGACACTACCGAACTCCTCGGAGAGATCCGAGACACGACCGAAGGTATCGCTAAGTCCGTCGAGGAACACGGTTCTCGACTGGACGACCTCCGTTCCGACGTGGAGGAGGTTCAGAAAGAGGTCGGACTCCTCGACGGTGAGGAGGACGACGAGGCGGAGGAGACGAACGACGACGAGGCGGCTAAGACGGAGGACGAACCGGATCCGGTTCAGGAACTCCGGGCGGATATGGAGGAGGCGGGACTCCTCGAAAAGTCCGCGGACGACGACTCCGAGGAGGAGGTCGTCCGAAAGGGCGCTAAGTCCGGGACCTCCCCGGGCGACGTGGAAAAGTCCAGCGGGTCGGGCGACGGTAAGGTTTCGACCTCGACGGAAGGTATCACCGCGGCGGGGAGGGTGGACTAATGTCCGCTGAACCACAGAACGGACTCCCGACGGAACGGAAGGTAGTCAAGTCGCGCCCGGCCTACTACAACAGTCCGACCGCGGCCCACCGTTCGGCGTTCGGGGACCTCCACGAAACGGTCCGAAAGGAAACGGGGAACCCGGACGCGGATAAGGTCCTCTACTCGGACCCCTACGGGTTCTCGACCCGTGGACCCGTCAAAAAGAACGCGGTCCACTACCCGTCCGCGCTGTTCTCCGGAGACGGTCTTACCGGAGACGGGTGGGACGAGATCTACAAGCGGTGGAACGGACTCAGCCCGGGTCAGGATATGACCCTGTGGGAGGCGAAACAGGAGGTAAAGAAGGCGATGGACACCTCCGCGTTCAGCCTCCCGATTTTCGTCTCCCCGGACGTTTACGTTTCGTCCGGACAGAACACGCCTCTCGCGGATATGATCCCGCGGGTGGCTGTTGAGGAGGAGACGGTCGAGGCGGACGAACAGACCGCGGTCGGGTCCGTCTCCGCGTTCGGTGAGACGGGTCCCTACCCGGAGTCCGACGACACCTACGCGAACCACTCCTACAGCGTGGTTCCCTACGGTCGAGAGTCCGAGGTAACGGACCTCGTTCAGTTGGCGGCGTCGAGTCTCCGTTCCACCCGTTCGACCACGGAGGAGGCTATGATGCGGGCTATGCGTCAGTACGAGGAGACGCAAATGATTCAGGGGACGAACGCGGACGGGTCCGGGTTCGAGGGGTTCGAGGACCTTATCTCGACTACCTCCCCGGATCTCACTACGGACCTCACGGGTTCGACCATTTCCGTAGACGACATCTACGACGCTATGGAAACCCTCGAACGACAGGGGGCGAACCTCGACTCCGTGGTTCACATCACGACCCACAGCGTCCTCACGGACCTGAAAAAGGAACTGGACGACTTTACGCGGTTCGAGTCGCCCGGGGACGAACTCGACTTCGGTTTCCGGAGTCTTATGGTGGACGGGACGCCCGTCCTCAAGTCCCACGGAGTGAACAACTCCGCCGGGTCCCGGGACCTGTGGAGTGTGGACCTCTCCGGGTGGTATATGGGTATGCTACAGGACGCTACCCTCCACCCTCTCGCAAAGACCGGACCGACCGAAACGTTCGCGGTGGACGCCTACGGGACCCTCGTCGGAGAGGGTATCAACCACCTCCACCGCGTCGAGAACGTCGCCTAAAGGGTAACGAGATATGGCTTTCAAAAAGATCTCGGACGCCCGGGCGGATCCCTCCGTTCCCGGATCGGGGCGGGTATGGGCTGGACAGGTCACGCTATCCAGCGGGACCTACACTCTCGACTACTCCGCGGACCTCCCCGGCGTAGACGGGGACCTCGACGCGGAACCCTACATTACGGCTACGGCGAAAGCCGCGCCGGACGACGCGGGCGTAGCGTCCGCGGGGACCTCACAGGCGTCTATCTCGGACGGATCCGGGAGTTCGACGGACACGGTGAACGTCCTCGTAGTCGAACAGTAGAGTTCCCGAACCCTCCCGTTTTCTTAAACGAGTTCCGTAGCCTACCTTTTAGAGGACTCCCCGGGGAGTAGCGTCTAAGAAATGGCTATCCCCTCGACCGTAGTAGACGAGGTTCCCTACGCCTCCCCGGACGACGTTCTGAAACACGTCCGGAACCGGGACGGGTTCTCCGACCCCGGGGAGTCGGAGGTTATCAGTATGTTACTCGACCGGACGGAGTTCGTGGACTCTCGGACTAACAAAGCGTGGAGGCGGCGGGAGGCGACACATACGCGCCCCGTGAAACTCTCTCACCTACAGAAACACTCTCGACACAGGCGGCGGAGTCGCTACTCCTCCGGGCGGCGTCTCCGAGATCCGACAAAGGTAGCGGACGCGTGGGCTATCGTTCAGTTACCCGCGCTGGACGTGGAGAGTATAACCGAACTCGTCCTCTACCGCGGACGGAACTACGACGACCTAACGAGTAGCGGTGGAGAGGCGTCCGAGTCGGTTCTCTCCGACGACGACTATATCATAGAACCCGACCGTGGGCGGCTAAAGATCCACATAAACGCGGTTACGGTCGGGAACGTCTCCGCCTACGGGAAAGCCCTCGTAGACGACGCTACCGCCCGGGTGAACTACCGCTACGGTCCGGACGAGAGTTCCGCGGCTACGGAGGTCCAGAACGGGAACGTCTCCGGGACCTCGAACCCCGCGACGACGACGGAGGGCGTTTCCTCGTCCGTCCCGGGGGACCTCCGGGACGCTGTGGGGAAACTCGTCGCCTCGGACATAGCCCGTATGGACTCTCTCGGAGATATGTTCCGGACCTCCTCGGAGGCGGATCTCGACCTCACGGACGCCGCGGACAGTCTCCGGTCGGACGCTATGGAGGCTATTCAGGAACACAGGAGGGCGGTTCCGTAATGGCTAACGTCTCTACGGATCTGAACGACGACGCCTTAGAGGAGATCCGTCGAGGGTTCGACGTAGAGGGCGCTTACGGCTATACCGCGGACCACGCCCCCTATGTCAATTGGGAAACGACCTACGCCGGGACCTCTCCTCCGTTCTCGCCTATCCGGGAGTGGGTTCACCGAAAGTGGAACGACCTCGACGCGGGTATGAAAGACGCCGCGGTATCGGATCCCTCGGAGGTCACTACCTCGGAGTGGAAAGACGCGGTAGCGTGGTTAGTCGTGAACGCTATCGCAAAGAACGGGACCGTCGCGGTCCGGTTTATGGAGAGGAGTATGGAGAAAGCAAAGGGGGCGCTGGACTCCATAGAGACGCCCTACGCGAACTCGGAGGACCCGTCCGCCCCGTTCAAGATAATGCGGGACTTTCTGGACTTTGCTTTCGGCGTTTCACAGGACATAGTAGCGGACGAGGCGACGGACACGGGCGGACTCCTACAGTCCGGCTACGTGGACGTTCAGGAATTGAACGGGGAAAACTCGTTCGAGAAAGAGGGTAAATAGAAATGGTAGATCCCGACCACGACACTACAGGAGTCATAGAAACGCTACTCTCGGACGCCGCGAACTACTCGAACGGGAAACCGGACGTGGTTCGCGTCCGTCGAGACGAGAAAAGCGTCCCTCCGGGGACGAACGAGTATATCCTGATAGCGGACACGTCCGAACACTTCGAGAATTGGAGAGGGGCGCGGACGACGCTGGACCACGGTTCCGCTGTGTTCGCGGAGGCGAAAGTAATAGACTCTCACGCCCGACGGGTCGAACTCAAAGACGACGTGGTTCAGATCCTCCGGGACGTTCGAGACGACACGGAGGCGTCCGCGAACGGGCTTTCTATCGGGTCGTGGGACACGGTGGACTACGAATATACGTTCCCGGACGAGGAGATATTCGACGTGTTCCCGATACAATTCACGTTTACGTTCCGCGCCTACTCCCGGACCGCGTAATCCCGTAGGCTATCCTTAAGGGTCCTCCGCGGGGAGAACGCTGTAACGTATGAGTATCAGCGGTTCCCCACAGAAAGGACACGACTCCCGGATCCTCGTCGGGCTACAGGACGAACAGCGGACGACCGTAACCCCGACGAGACACCTCGGAAAGATAGAGGAGGAGACGGAACACCCGGACCCGGAGGTTTCGTGGAACGAGGAGTTCCTAATCGGGACGGGTCGAGAAATGAACGCGAAAACGGAGGGTCAAAAGGTCTACGAGGGCGGGTCCTACCCGGTTATCCCATACGACGGCTACCCTCTCGCGGTCCTCCTCGGATCCGAGACGTTCACCGCGGACACGCCCTCCGCCGGGACGAACGAACACGTCCTTACCGCGGCGGGGGCGTCCGCGGGGTCCGCGACGCCGGTCCCTCCGTCCCTCACGGTCGAGGCTACTCACCTCGGACGGGGCGGGGCGTCCGACTTTGTACGGACGTTTAACACGGTCGTCCCGACCTCCGGGGAGATCTCGTTAGATAACGAGGGACGCCTCACTACGACGCTGGACACTATCGCTATCGGCGTCCAGAGGGGGAGTAGCCCGACCTCGGACCCGGGTATGCCGGACCGGAACCCGTGGCTGTTCTCGGATCTGTCCAGCGGGTTCACGTTCGACGGGACGACCGTCGCCCGGTTAGAGGAGTTCACTATCTCCATTAATCAGAACTCCTCCGCCCGACACTACATAGAGTCCACCCGCGCCCCGGACCCCTACGAGATCCTTTACGGGGGACAGGTCGGGTATGAGTTCACGGCTACGGTTACGGTCGTGGATAGCACTTTCTACGACGAACTACAGAACCCGACCGCGGGCGGCGTGGACGCGTCTATGAAGTTCTCGAAAGCGAACGGGGACGCTGTGGAGTTCTCCCTCACCGGGAATAACCTCACGGACGCCGGACACGCGACGCCCCGCGGGGAGGGGGCGGAGGACGACACTCTACAGGTAGAAATGAATATCGTTCCCGAAAGCCTCACCGTTACGTTCGAGGACTCCAGCTCGACACAGGGTTATCTCGCCTGAACGGTTCGGGGAACCACTTTTCGTTAGCGTCCGATATTTCTTTAGGCCCTCCCTACGGTTCTGTATAGTATGCCATTTCAGGAGACGCCGGAGGACGTAGAAACCGGGTCCTACTCGGACGCGACAGTAGACGAGACGGAGACGGTCGAGGAGTGGATCCGCCTCACCGTCGAGGACTCCGAGACGGGCGAACGGAAAGAAAAGGCGTTCGGGTTCGTTCTAATCCCGGCGGAAAACGTTAGCTGGCCTAAGAAACAGCGGATCGTTCAGTCCGTCGCGGCGGAGAGTAAGGGAGGGTTCGACTTTGTGGACTACTACTCCCGTATGTTCGACTATCAGGTTCAGGAGACGAGTTTCCTCCCGGACCATAAGACGGTGAAAGAGTGGGCGACGGAAAACGCCTCGAAAGATCTCCTCTCAAAGTTGGAGGAACACGTCCCCGACCCTATGGATATGGGAGAGGAGGGTATCACGGAGGGCGTCCTCGACGTTCTCGAAACCTACGCGGAGTCGGACGCGGGTTCGTGGGACGCGGACGTGGAACATTTCCGGGCGTGGCTTAAGGAACAGTCCGGCGTAGCGGAGGGCGACGAGGGAAAGTTAGAAGGATAGTCCGGGGGAAAGAGGTCGAGGATCCCCGGGCTATCCCGTGGAGTCGGGAGTTCGTGGAACTCCTCCTCCTGAAAGAGGGCGTCCCGCTGGACGCGGTAGCCCCGACGAGTGAGGTCCATACCGTCGAGGAGGAGAGACACGACACAGCGGCGTCTCTCGCCCGCCTGTCGCCCACGACAGTCCGGGCTATGTCCGTAGGTACAATCACCCTCGGAGTTATCGCCCTCGTAGAGACGGGGCTGTGGACGCCTCTCGCGGTAGCCGTAGCCGCGGCGGTCGGGATAGAACAGATCCGGGACCTCGACGCCCCCGACTCCGTAACTAAGACTCATAAGGTAACGAGAGGAGGTCTACCTGAACAGAAACTAATGCGCTACCTCGTTATGTCGAACGAACTTCAAAAGATGGAAACGGAGGAACGGGAAAAGGCCCGTAAGAAAGCGGAGGGGCGACAGAACGCCCGTTCCGCTATGTCCGGGAGGCGGTTCTAATGGTAAAACTCGGGGAGGTCTTTTGGGTAGCGTCCGTTAAGGGAGGCGACGACGCGGCGGACACAGCCTCCGGTCTACAGGATAACTTAGAGGGAGTCGCGGAGTCCGCGGTCGGGGCGGCGTCCGCACAGAACGACTACGGGGGACAGGTCGAGGAAAACACGAAACGGACGGAGGAGGCGAACCGCTGGACCTCGAAACTCGACTCCTCGACCGGACTCCTCGGATCCGCGCTGTTCTTTGCGGCGGATATGTTCGGCGTCGCGGGAGTCGCTACCACCCTCTACGAGGGCGCGTTAGCCTTGGCGACGAGGGGGACCGCCCTCCTCACCGGGTCGAGTATCACCCTCTCCGGGGCTTTGGGAACCGTCTCCGGGGCGGCTACGACCGCGTGGGCGGCTATCGCCGGACCCGCGGGGTTAGCGGCGGGGCTGTTCTTAGCCGTAGTCGGGGTCGGACTCCTCGGATCTGAACTCCTCGGACTCACGGACGTAACCCCGGTCGTCCAGTCCGAAACCGATACTATGACCTCGACGTTCGCGGATCTCGCGTTTCTCGTCGGGGGTCCTCTCGTCGGGTATATGTCCGCGGCGTTCTCCGCGCTTACCGGGGACTGGACCGCGGCTAAAAACAAGTTCGTGAATACGTCCGTCGAGTGGGCGAAAGCGGCTACCCGGTTCACGTCGAAAGCCATACTCGGATTTCAGGCGTTCGGGATAGCCGTAAAGACCGGGATAGGGGCGGCGGTCGAGGCGGCGGACTACGTATGGAGGGCGGGATGGAACGGGATCCTCACGTTCTCACAGGGGATAGTGAACGACATAGCGAACTCCATAATCGGAGGGATAGAGGGGGCGATTAACTCCGCCAGCGGCGGGCTGAACTCCCTTATCCAGATGGTGAATAAGATCCCGAAAGTCTCCATAGATCCGGTCGGGCGCGTCTCCCTCGGAGGTCGGAACCCGCTGGACGTGGGCGCGGGGACCGTCCAGAACGAGAGTATGTCCTCCCGTATGGCCCGGGTCCGGAACCGTGGGAACCGACAGTTACGGTCCGCGACGGAAACCGCCCGCGCCCGTCTCGACCGGTTCGCCCCCGACACTATCGGAGGGTCCCGACAGACCGCCCGCCCCGGAGAACAGCCCGGGACGAACGTTCAGGAACAGAACGTAAGTGTCTCCGTGGACGGGTCGAACGGGGATTTCTCGAATATGTCGAGGTCCGAGTGGAAAGAACTCGCCCGTATGATAGGGGAGGAGGTCGGGTCCAACACAGGCGACTTAGCGGGAGGTAAGTAATACGTATGACACAGATAGGTTCAGTCCAACTTACGCGGAACGACGGGACGGAGACGTTCGACTTTAAGGCTACCTCCGTCGAGTATTCAGCCTCGAACGGGGTCGTAACGTCCAGCGTTATCTCCGCCCTCCGGGAGGTCATAGGCGGGAAACTCGTTATAGAGAACGAGACTATCGTAGTGAAAGCGGACGTGAAAAATATGGACTCCGACCAATTCCCGAACTCCGGGACCTACTCGGACGAGGACTTAGGTTTCGAGTCGGAACTCCGTCGCGCACACAAAGAGTGGGGGTTCGACACTACGGACGGGTTCGACCTCCTAACGTGGGGTCCGCGTCCGGACTTTCAGGGAGTCTTTACGGACATTACCGTAACGGAGGACACACAGGACGCGGAAATGGGCGCGGGATCCTACAGCGTCGAGGTCGAGTGGACCTACCTCGACGCGTTCATTAGTTAGACCTATGGCTTTCACAGTTACAGTAGGCGGGACGACCGTGGACGGGCTTTTCGAGGTGAACTACTCCGGGGCGGACACGGATAAACTCGGAACCGCGGAGGTTCAGGTAAAGAACTCCGCCTCTAATCGGGCGTTCGAGTTCGGGGACGAGGTGATAATCCAGCGGGACGGGGAGACTGTGTGGACCGGCTACCTCGAAAAGAAACCGCCCACGGGGTCCCGGAACCTGAAACTGAACCTCACCGCCCGGGATAAGCGGGAGGAACTACAATTCGTGGAGGTTCACCGTCCGTGGTATAACCGCGACTCCGGAGAGGTCGTGGAGGAAATGGTGAACACACAGGTCCAGCCCCGGAGTCCGGTCGTCGTCCACACAGGCGACGACCTCGACGGGTGGAGTTCGGACGTTCCCGTGTTCGAGTTAGCGGACCTCCCCTCCGTCGAGTTTAACGAGTATGGGTCCGACCTCCTCTTTCTCTACTGGGGAGAGGGAGAGTCCGGGACGTTCTCCGTTACCTACGACGACGTTCCGTTTTCCGCTGTGGACGACGCGGAGATCCTGTGGTTCGAGACGCGCTACGCGTTCAATAACGAGGGCGGGTTCTTTTCCGCGGAGGTCGAACTAACGGACGACTCCGGGACCTCTATGGTATGGGATCTCCCCGTCCCGGACGGAGTGGAGTTCACGAAACAGCGTCTCCCGCTAGAGGAGGCGACGACGGACGGGGCGGAACTCTCCGGATCCCTCGAACTCGAATATCGGATTAGTCTCTCCGGGAGTCTCCCGGAGGCGCGGGCGGGAGTGATAGACTACGCCCGGACCCGACCGTTCGGAACGCGGTCGGGGGACACGGGACTGTCCACGGTGGACGTTCAGGACTCCGGTCGAGAGATAACGAGGCGGTTCGACGCCTCCGTTTTCGAGGCTATCGCACAGTTAGCCGTAGAGGACGGGGCTACGTCGTTCGTGGACGAGGACGACCACTTACACTATGAACCGGACGGGGACACGGACGCCCCGGAGAGTATATCCTACTCCTCTACGCGGGTCGTGGACATAGAACCGAACCGGGACGCGACGGACATAACGAATAAGGTCGTCGTTCAGGGGGCGGGAGATCTACAGGTCCCGCTAAAGTCCTCCGCCTCTATCTCGTTCTACGGCGTCTCCTCCCGGGAACGCCCTCTCGTAAACAAAGAGATCCAGAACGAGGGCGAACTCCGGGACTACGGAGAGGGCTACCTTTCGGAGGAGGCGTGGGAGGACACGGACGTTACGTTTACCGTCGCGGATCCGGCGTTTAAGAACGTCCGAGTGGGACAGTCCCTCTTTGTGGACTGGCCCCCGGAGGATCTGAACGGCTACTTTACCGTCTCCGAGGTAAGGACTGATACCGCTGGACGAGTAGAGGTAGGCGTAACGGGGTCGTCCGCCTAATGTCCAGTCTCACACAGAAAGAGAAACTACGCGCCCTCGGAGTGAAAGCCCCCACCGTCCAGAATAACCCCTACCTCTCGCCGTTCGACGCTATTCGAGAGGAGAAAGACTACTCCACGTTTACGTCCGACGTGAACGGACAGGCGTCCTTTGCGGAGTTCGAGACATACCTAACCGACAATATCGGCTTGGGGTCGGAGTCCGCGTCCCGGTTCCGACAGCGTATGGAACAGAAATACGAGACGTTCGGGGACTTTGGGACCGCCCTCTCCGGGTTCTCGTCCTACGACGAGTGGATAAACTCGTTCAGCTGGGGGACGACCATAGCCGGGGACGAGACGGACGGAGAACAGATCTCCGCCGGGATCCGTATTCACGGAGAGGACGGACTCTCCTACGACGGAGTGGGAGTTCCGAAAGGGACCTTAGAAGTGTTCGGCCCGCGGGTCGAGTTATCACAGACACCTCCTCCGATAGACGCCTCCTCGTCGTTCTCGACCGCGAACCTACAGGTAAGCAAAACCCTCCCGTCGCCCTACGAGACTATCACTATCTCCGCGGACATTACGAACGACTCCGGCTACGGGCTGGACCATACCGCGAAACTCACGGAGGACGGACAGGTAGTGAAAAGTAAAACCGTCTCGTTTGCGGCGGGAGAGACGAAAACCGTCGAGTTCACGCGCAGATATACCGACTACGTGAGTGTGGACGTGAAAGTGAACGAGGCGGGTCCGACCACGGTTACGGTTATCCCGCAGGGACTACAGGTATTCTAATATGGTGTACTCCGCGGACCGCTACATAGCCGAGAACAGGCGGGACATACGCCGGACGGAGGCGAACTTTATAGAAGCCCCGGAGTCCGGATCTATCTCCCTCACGTTCGGGCGGAACGTAGTCGAGGTCGAGGTAACGGGAGAGGTCTACAAACGAGATCTGAACGACTCCCTGATAGTCGGACACCCGAACGGATCCGACCACGGGATAGGGACCGGGGCGGTCGGGGACCAAAGGGGAGACTGGACCCTCGTCGCCTCGGACGAGGACTCCGGCGAACTCGTCCGCGACGGTCGAGGCGCTATCCGCGACGCGCTGGACGGACAGGAGGGCGGCGTCCGAGAGGTCGGAGTCGGGATCGGAACCTCCGGGGCGAACTCCGGGGACCGGACCCTCGTCTCCCTCTCCTCGAAAACGAACGGGGCGACAGATAAGCCCGCCCCGAAAGCGGCGGGCGCTATGGGCGTGTTCCGGTTTCACGAACACGAAAACGAGGCGACGGAGTTCGGCGTCTACGACGTAGACGGATCCCTGATAGCCCGCCTCACGTTCTCCGGCGTGAACCCGACCCCGGAGGAGGAGGTCCGCGTCCTCGTCTCCCTCACCGTCTCCGGAGAGGGCGTAGGCGACTCCGTGTTTACGGACGACGGAGAGATAGCGATAGCGGACGCGCTGAACCTCCCGAAACAGGTCGTCGGACTGAACGAGATAGCGTTCGGAACCGGGTCTACGGAGTTCAGTAAGTCGGACACAGGACTCACGTCCGAGATTATCAGTAAGACCGTTATCCGGGACCTCGAATTAGAGGCTATCCGCGCCCGGACGAAACTCTACGAGAGTGAACCCGCCTCACAGCCCGTAGATCTCTCGGAAATGGCTGTATTTGATAACTCCTCGACGCCCCGTATGCTGTGGGCGACGACGTTCAGCCCGGAGGAGAAAGTAGACGGCGTTCCCCTCACGGGGACGGTCGGGTTCAGGATAGAGTAGTCGCGTAGGGAACTTTTTAGCGGGTTCCCCGGTAGGTTCCTCCTAATGACTACAGCGGACAGGTTCGACGCAGACACCGGGGACCCCGTTTTCCACACTACCTTTCAGGCGTTCGCGGAGGGGCTGGACGGGAACGGGATCCTCGACGCCGGGGATCTCGCGGTTACAGCGGGGACGAACACGAACGCCCTCGACGTAGCCGCGACGACCCGCGGGCTGTGGTATGGAGGGACGCTTCACTCCTACGCCGGGGCGACGAACGTCCTCTCCCTCTCCTCGAACACGTCCGGGAGTCCACGGTGGGATCTCGTCTACTTTGACACGGGGACCTCCTCTCCGGGGAAACGAGAGGGGACGCCCGCGACGAAACCCGACCTCCCGGAACTACAGTCCGGAGAGTTCCCTCTCGCGGCGGTCTACCTCCCGGACGGAACGACGGACGTAACCGACTCCGACATACGCGACTACCGCGTTCACGGAACCGCGGCGGAGGAGACGTGGTTCGAGGACTCCCCCGGAGAGTTCTCGTCCTCGACCGTCGAGGGGGCGCTAACGGAGGTTATCCGGGAGGCGGGGGATCCGCTGAACGGACCGCTGGACCTCTCCGGGTTCTCCGGGTCCGCGGTCCTCGACCTCGGAACGAACCCCGGGACGTTCGGGGCGGTCGTGGACGCTGTGGTAGACGGGAACGACGCCGCGGGAACGGAGGAGTCGTTCCTGTTCGCGGTGGACTCCACGACAGTCCTAAAGATCTACGCGGAGTCCGACGGGTCGGGCGGCGTTCAGAACCTCCGGGCGGAGGTTCCACAGGGACTCCGGACCGCGGACGACGTAACGGACGACCGCGGGAACACTCTCTACTCCTACTCGTCTAACGAGTTCACACAGGCGCGTCTCGGAGGTCCAGCGTCCTCTCTCACGTCCTACCCGCTACCGATAGGGGACCTCGACTCTCCCTACGCCCTCCCGTCCATTACGGATATGGACGTGGACTCTACGGACCTCACGGACTCCACGGGTCCGGGAACTCTCTACGACGCGTCCGCGGGTGAGTTCCTACGCGGCGTCCTCGACCAAAACAGGAACACGTCCTCCGTCTCCTCGAACACGACTACCTCCGACGAGGAGATCCTGTTCGTAGACACGTCCGGCGGGGCGGTTACTATCACTCTCGCCTCCGCGGACGCGGTGGACGGGAACCACATTATCGTAGTGGACTCCGGCGGTTCCGCGGACTCTAACCCTCTTACCATAGACACGGAGGGGTCCGAAACGATAGACGGAGTTTCCTCCGTTACCGTGGAAACCGCCTACGGCGCACAGGTCCTTTCCTCGGACGGGACCAATTGGTTCACCGCGGGCGGCGGATCCGGAGGCGGCTACGACCAAACGGTAGACTTTGACCACTCCGGGAGTAAGACCTCCCTCTCGACCGGGAATCAGGCGTTAGTCGGAGTCGCGGAGGTGGACGCCTCCGAGACGTTAGAGATCTACAAAGCCCAATTGATGAAACCCGACGGAACCGCCTCCTCCACCTCCGTAGACCTCGAACTCGTTACGCTGGATAACGCCGGGTCGTTCACGTCGAGGAGTGTCCTAATCGCCGGGGACGGTTCGACCGTCTACGACGACCAAACAGGTAGCCCTCTCGGATCCTACAGCCCGGGATCTACCACGACCGTAGCGGTCCTCGTAGATAATCAGTCCGGGTCCGCGGAGGGCGTCTACGCGGAGGCGAAAGGGGAGGTCGTCTAAATGACTATCGTGGGACTGGACTCTCTCCCGGAGGTCACACTCTCGGAGGTCACACTCCCGGAGGTGGACATTTTAGAGAGGGAGGTTCAGATAACCGAACAGTCCGGGTCCTCTCTCTCGGACTATCAGGTTCGGGTAACGTTCGGGTCCGGGGATCCGATTTTCACGAACGCCCTCTCCGACGGGTCGGACATACGTTTCACCGATACACAGGGAGACTCCTCTCCCTATCTGGACCACTACCTACAGGAGTTCGACGCCTCCGCGGAGACGGCTACGATATGGGTTAAGGTCCCGTCCATAGCCGCGTCCTCGACGGAGAGTATTTGGTTATACTACGGGGACGGAACGAACGCGAAAACGTCCTCCGGGATCGGGACGTTCCCCTACGGGTTCTATGACTTTGAGGAGTTCACGGACGGACAGGACATTATCGCAAACGACGCCGCGTTTACCGCAATTAGAAACTATGATACGACGCCCACGTTCACAGCCTATAACTCCTATGCGAAACAGGGGAGTGTCGGTTCACAGTTTACGACGGACGTTTCAGAGGGCGTTCAGTATGAATTGCCCCAAACTATAGATAGTTCTACAGAATCTAAATGGGTCCGTGAGTTCTGGATGAAAGGGACGGAAAGCACCTCCTCCCGGACGACTCACGCTATGTCGGACGTAGTGGACGCCTCGAACACGGAGGAGAATATCTACGGACCCACCGACGATATGAGTAATGAAGGGGATGTCCGCTACTACAACGGAGGCAGGTGGGTTATTATCTACTCCGGGATCTCGCCCGGGGACTGGGTATGGATTCACGAGGAGATAGACTTTCCCAATAATGTGACCTATACGGAGGTGAAAGACGCCCCGGACGGTAGCGTTCTCGGGTCCGGGACCGCGGGGTTCCGGTACTCGACTAACCAGTTATCGTATAAAACGATTCACGCGAACAGCGTTACCTCCGGAGAGGACCTGTTCCGGATCCGTAAGTGGGCGTCCACCGAACCCTCCGTTTCCGTGGGGGCTGAATAATGCCGAACTCGGACTACGTGTTTCAAAGCGGGGAACCCGTCGAGGTCGGACAGGCGGGGGACCACGCCTACGAGTTCGTTTCCGGGAGTCCTCTCGTAGATAGCGGGGCGTCCGAGTTCGTGTTCGCCTCCGGGACGGGTATCGGGTCGTCCGCTACGGTGATAGACGACTTGGAACGCGGAGATCTCTCTCCCTATATCCAATATGGGGACCAATATGGGAACCAGAACGACACGAGTATCACGACCTCACCGACTTACGAGGGGACCTACGCTATCGCTATGGTCGGGAGCGATAACGCCCTCGTCTCCTATCCCGGGGACGGACTCCCGTATTACCCGGTCCGAGGCGACGTGATAGAATACTATACGTGGTTAAGTAGCGGGAACGATGTGGGCGTAGAAATAGACTTTTGCGTTCAGGACCACGGGTACAGAAACGAGTATTGGTATGAAGCCGCTCTAAAGAATTTCGACGCGTCTACGAACCCCGGGGGTGTCCACATAGGGAAACGGAAAGGGGACAGTTTGGACATAGGCCCTATCCGGTCGGGGGACCCGCTACCGTCCGATACGTGGTTACGCTGTAGGATAGAGATAGGGGATCCGACCATAGCCGTTACCGGCTATTATCCCGACGGGTCGGGGGGCTGGACCGCGGAGGCGACGGTATCTATGGACGACACGGAGTGGAGTAGCGGCGGGGTCGGGTGGCATACCTCACAGTCCGGACAGACGGGCGGGGATATTTACGCGGATTTAGCCCGGAAAACGGGGACCGTCTAACGTAGACAGTCTTTCGTAGCGAACTTTCTTATCCGTTTTACGTTAGGGTTCCCTTAATGGCTGAACCGACAGGGGGAATCGCGATAACGGAGTTTCAGTTAATCGTAGCCCTCCTCGGAGTCGCGGGGACCGCGTTCGCCGGGTGGCTGTATAGACACGAACGGTGGTTCCGCGACAGGGTATTTCCCGTTATTCAGGTTCTCACGGGAAAGTCCTCGGGCGGGGAGGACGTAGATCCGACCTCCGACGGTGGACTCCTCGGAGAGACGGACGACCGACTCACCCGCTTAGAGGAGACGGTCGAGAAAGTCGCGGAGAATCAGGACGAACTACAGCGGGACGTAAAGGATCTCTCTCGAACACAGAAACGACATAACCGACAGACGGAGGGTTTTCTCCGCCGGATAGCGGGGGCTGTGGACGACGTGGACCTCTCTCCCGGAGAGGACGAACCGCTGTTCCGAGGAGGCGGCGGACCGGGGAATGGAGGGGGAGACTAATGTCCCGGGACGGGCTGAACGCCTCGGACTACGTGTTTTCGGAGGACGGACTCCCGGCGTGGGTCCCCGCGTTCCTCCGTCGGGTTCTCCTCGACCTCACCTACTGGGAGTTTCACGCTATGGAACTCGGACTCCTCGGACTGTTCGCCGGGGCGGGCGTCCGCCTCGGACTCACGGAGTGGGTAGCGTTCGGGACCGCGTTCCTCGTCGGGACCTCGTTCGGGTTCCGGCGTCTCGACCCGGACCGGATCCCGTCGTTCGAGGGAGACGGGGTTCTCCGCGCCCTCGTCCACCTCGTCGCGGGGACCGCGGAGAACATAGCCTCCCGAACCCTCGGACGGGAACCGTGGTATTTCCTCGTCGTCTACGTCCTCACGACTACCGCGGCGTGGATCTCCTACCCGGTTCTCGCCTAACGTGAAACGGATTTTCACGGTAGCCCCCGTTCGGTAGCGGCGGGTCCGTCGAGATCTATCCCGGTCCAGCCCGTCGAGGCGGTGGGACGGACCGGACGCTAACCTGTCGTAGTGAGTCGGTAACTATAAGACGGTTCACTTGAAACCATACCCGTATGCCGTTAACACCGTGGGCGACGACAGCGGGGGCGTCGCCCTAAAGGGCGTATCTCCCGGAGGGAGGAGACGCCCGGGGCGACTCCCCGCGGAGTCGCCCGGGCTACGCGTTCGACTGAACAGGAGGACGCGGACCGCGGACGAGATCTTATTCTAAGAACGAGAGGGCGTCCGAGGCTAACAGGCGGAGGTCGTCGTTCTGGATAGCGATAGAGGCGGGGCGTCCGTCCTCGACCTCGACCACTCCGGCGTCCCGGAGGTCGTGGACGTGGTTCTTTACCGTCCTCGTCGTCGTCTCCGTCCACTCCGAGAGGTGGGAGTAGGTCGTCGTCCCGTTCTGGACGAGACACGCTAAGATCCCGCGGCGGGTCGGTTCTCCGAGGGCTACCATACACTCCCGATACTCGTCCCGGTAACGACGACGGAGACGTTCGACGGAGACGACCGTCTCGACGGACCACTCCTCCCCGCATATCTGGACCTGTCCACGGAGGGGGCGGTCCTCCCCGTGGCTACCGTGAAAATTCGTTTCACGGTTCGAGTGTTCGGGTCCACACACAGCGTCCGCCTCTCCCGGGGGACGCTGAACGCGGTCTACTCCTCCCCCGTGGCTACCGTGAAAATTCGTTTCACGGTTCGAGTGTTCGGGTCCACACACAGCGTCCGCCTCTCCCGGGGGACGCTGAACGCGGTCTACTCCTCCCCCGCGGCTACCGTGAAAATCCGTTTCATCATAGCGTCCGGTTCTGTCGTCTAAGTGTTGGTGGCTTTCTGAACTCACGTCGAGGTCCCTCCTACGGGTAGCCTACCGCTACGGAGGAGGGTCTTAAAAAGTTACCGGAGGCTACGGCGTATTAGCGAAACAGGTCCCGCTTAGTCCACTCCGTAACGTCCCACTTTCGAACCGCGTCCTCCCGGGCTGGACATTTCTGTGTGTCCGTCCGGATCTCCCTCCCTGTGTCGTCGTCGTAGTGGGTCCAGTCATACTCCGCGGTAGTGTCCGCTGTGTATTGGTCCAGCGTGAACTCGTAGAGGGTCTTTGTGTCTCTCTCGTAGACGAGGACGAGTTCCACCTCCTCGAATTGAAGGTTAGAGAGGACGGGGAGGCTAATCGGGTAGGAGTCGAATTTCCTAAACAGGTTCGCGTCCGTCGTCCGGGTCGTCCGGTAGCCCTTAATCTCCCGTTTCTCCTCGTCCCCGCGGTTATAGACCACTACGAGGTTCCCGATTTTGTGGTTCTTATACGGGTGAGGGACGGGACGCGCTTTCCGGATCTGTGGGGGCGCGTCGAACTCCGGTTCCTCCTGTGTGTCGGTAAAGTCGTCCAGCGTAGCCATTTTCTAATCTCCTCGTAGGGTCGTATCACTCGTTCCAACATAATGTTACCGGATGGCTAATACGCGTTTCGTCCGGTATCTTTAAACCGTCCGTAGCCCTTATCTCCGGTATGTCCACAGTCACGGAACGGAGTAAGGACCCGGAGGCTATCGCCTCGGAGGTCGGACTCCCGGATCTCGTCGGACGAACAGCCCGCGTCTACCTCGACCGCCTCGAACAGGAGGACTATCAGATCCCCGCGGACGCCCGGACCTACCCGGCTATCGTTTACTACGCGTCCCGGGACGAGGGCGAACCGTTCACCGCGGGAGAGGTAGCGGAACAGGCGGGCGTATCGGAAACCGCTGTTTCCCGGGAGTTCCGGCGTCTCGTAGACGCCCTCGGACACACCCCCGAACACGCGGATCCGGAGGCGTTCCTACAGCGGTTCGGGAACGAACTCTCCGCCTCGACGGAGACGGTGAACACAGCCCTCGACCTCTACCGGGAGGGCGCGGACACGGGGCTGTTCTCGAACCGGACGCCCGCGGTCGTCGCGTCCCTGTGTCTCTACGCGGCGTCCACCCTCACGGACGACGACCTCACACAGGCGGACTTTGAGGAGTTCGGCGTCTCGCGGACCTCTATCCGGAAGGGCTACAAAACGGTTCTCTCCCTCCGCGGGGAGGAACAGTCCTCCGGTAAGATCTCCGAGGGCGACGCCGCGGACCGTCTCCGGGAGGCGGTCGAGGCTATCCACTCCGAACTCTCGTTCCCGGAGGTCGTTCTGGACGCCGCCCTCGAACGCGTCGAGGAGGTAGCCGGACAGGAGTGGGTCCGCGGTAAGTCCGCGGGTCCTATCGCCTCCGGGATCTACTGGATAGCCGCGGACGAGAACCGTATGGTCCTCTCACAGGGGGACGCCGCGGACGCCGCCCCCGGGAACGTCCACAAAGTCACGGTGAACCGTCGCGTCGCGGCTATCCGGGACCACGCCTCGTAATGTCCGAGACTGTTCACGACCTCCGGGGACAGATCTCGCGGGCTGTGGGGATCTCCTCGTCGCCCTCCGGGGCGTTTCGTAAAGACGACCTGAACGTTATCCTCTCCACCCTCGGAGGAGACGCGCTGGACGCCGCGGAGGTCTACGGGTGGGACGCCCCGCCTAAGTCGTGGTTCTACGAACAGGTAGCGGCGGAGGCGGGGTTCGACTACGACCCCGGAGAGGGAGATAACGCCCGCCCGTTCAATCGGGGCGAACTCCTCGACCTCCTCGACGCTGTTCAGTAGCCGCGAAACTTACGCTATTAGTCTCCGGTAGCATTTTAAAGACCCACTCCGAACCGGAGGGTATGGAGTGGAACCCCGGACCCAAATACCGGGACGCGCTGTAGCCGGTTCCGGTTAGCGTCCAGTATCTTTTAGCCCCTCGTAGGGTAAGCCTACGAGTATGAGTTCCGAGGAACCAATAGAACGCAAAGCGGACCCGGAGGCGTCCCTCAC
>Ga0208771_1000180_pt1 | contig 39721 bp, 27 predicted proteins | sample AntAceMetag02UKX_FD_184775 | JGI IMG/M metagenome (GOLD analysis project Ga0208771, IMG submission 184775) | Saline lake microbial communities from Ace Lake, Antarctica - Antarctic Ace Lake Metagenome 02UKX (SPAdes) (version 2) | ecosystem: Environmental > Aquatic > Non-marine Saline and... | reverse complement strand
GCGGATACATATCCACTGCACGGAAGAATGGATACCGTGTTCTTGACGCTATTCAAAATGCGTTTGTGGGAAACCCATTCATACCCGCGGTCTGCCCTGTCAAAGAGTCCTATAGCTGAGTAGTTACTTCCAATTTTCATATATCTATACCTCCTATCCTACGTCTAGTACACAAAAGTAATCTCGCATGTACAGCTACTCAAAGGACGAGTCTGTATTTAAAAGTTTCTGATATAGAATTAGAATATTAAAGTTAAACTTATATCATATACATTTAATACTGTACTAAAATGTAGAGCTATATAGGACTTACGCAGTTGAACAAAAAACAGTAGCATGAAGCACCAAACTGTCTAAAGCATAATCTTCTTGACAGGCTCTCATGTGCTTGGTTTTAACTACCAAGTGCGTAACTCCTAGCTATATTGCAACATTAACGTAACTAATTAAAAATAAAAACGATATCATATGGATGTATCAGTTCGAAAAAACAAACGATCATATAATTAATACAATTAAATAAATTGATACTATCTCGGACCAACTTTCGAACGATTGTGCAAGACTTGAATTATAACATATCAACTATATAATATAAAATTGTTCAACCAGTTTTTTAAAATATCATCATTTACTATAGCGCATAAACACATATGAAAATATGAGAATGTGCGGAAAAAGATAGTCGGATTAGCTGATGTTAGTTTGTTCAATTGAATATATATACATTGGACATAATTCTATCTGATTATTGCAATATGCAGATTTAGTCACAAATTCCTACATTAAGTTGAATGTTGATATCAACATAAGATAGGAGGATGGCCACATAGATAACTATTTTAACCACGTTGGGCATTAAAAAACGTAAGTTTCATTCGTGCGGACCGCAAATGGATATATAACATCATAAATTGTCATATTAAACATATACATCTAATATAATTATAATCAAAACCATCACGAAATGATTATAATTAAGATCTATAATTATGTTAGACATAATGTAAAAAACAACAAACAATAATTTGCCATTATAGTAGTAACTCAACCAACTAAAACAGGTTATGTCGATATTATACCACCAAACGCAATGCCCCACTCCAAAAAATTATAACAGCTGAACAACACTGACCTCCGCGAAACGCCCGTGATTCAAAGGCTCATACCCGAAAATACAAAAATCGATATGCTCAGGCCCCATGATCAGACCACATTCATGGGCTGGATCTGATCCTGGCCAACCCGAAAGAAATCGCGCTTCTAGCCGCGCCCTCGTCTCAATGCCGACGCGGACCCCCCATGCTCTGTAGGTGCGGCACCGTCCATTGGGCCTAGCTCTTCCCCGGCCCCAGTCGGTGAGGACGATGGTCTCTTTGAAGTCCTGGGCCGCCTCCGGGGCAGGGCGCTTCAAGGCCCCGACGATTGGCCAATCGGCCTCCAAGAGTACGTCACCAGTTATGAGCAAGGAGCACATTGTTTTCTGTTACTATCCACGAATCTTGGGTTATCCGGTCCAATGGAGGTCAGACGTAGGATAGGAGATATAGTCAAACGCATCCAATGGACTTTCGGACCGATCGGGATGGATAACATGCCCGCCTTCTCAACTTGCTAACATACTCGCCAACTCTAGCGGACCCCAACAGAAGTTAAATCTTTCGCTCTTATGAACAAACCCCACCGCTTTTCGACCTTAATCCTTGTTTTGGATCCAAAAAGCCCTCCAAATCTTATGGACGATTATAGAAAAGTGAGGCGAATCTGCCAATGATACCTTTATGCGAACAGAAGCGCAACCTTTTGTGCTTCTGGATTTAGCTTTGAGACAAGGTATAATAAGTACCAAGCGTTAAGCCTAAGTGGGAAGTGGTGCTCTATCGGCGAAGATCGCAAGAGCAGATGACAGACGCTCGCCGACTCGATAATATAGTGTTTAACGATACCTTTCGGACAAATCTCAAACTCGCAAGAGTTTGAGATTTTGGCATATTCGTATCGTTAAGCACTATTCTGGCGAGAACCAATTAGTTTCATCTAATTGGTTCTCGACTATAGATGACAGCTGTACGACACACAAATGCCCTGATCGAACCTGCCCTGAGCGGGAGCGATTAAGCTCCTTGTTTCAGGTTCACACGGGCAAAGTATTATATATTACAGGATTATTTGAATGGTGGTTATTTATGTATTTAGGAGGAACATCCTGCCTTGAGTGAAGTAATCGAGGACTACGACGCCAGCCACATCCAGGTTCTCGAGGGCCTGGATGCAGTCAGGCGAAGGCCTGCCATGTACATAGGAAGCACAGGCGTGGCAGGTTTACATCATCTTGTCTACGAGGTGGTGGATAACAGCATAGACGAGGCCATGGGTGGTTATTGTACCGAGATCAACCTAATCCTCCATTCAGATGGCTGCGTCTCTGTCAAGGACAACGGAAGAGGCATTCCTGTAGACATACACGACCAGTACAAGAAACCCGCCTTAGAGATCGTGATGACCATGCTCCATGCTGGAGGAAAGTTCGATCACGAATCCTACAAAGTCTCAGGTGGTCTTCATGGCGTGGGCGTCTCCGTCGTAAATGCCCTTTCAGAATGGCTAGAAGTGGAAGTTCGAAGAAACAGCCTCCTCTACTGGCAACGGTACGAGTACGGCAAGCCAGCATCTGATCTTGAGGTGCATGGGGTCTCTGACGATACAGGAACCGTGGTGAAGTTCAAGCCGGACTCGCTCATATTCGAAAGCGTCAATTTCAGCTTCGATACGTTGTCAAACAGGCTCAGAGAACTGGCTTTCTTAAACAAAGGCCTCAAGATAACTTTAAACGAAGAAGCGACCGGAAAGAGCCGGGAATACCTCTACGAAGGCGGAATAGTCTCTTTCGTGGAGCATCTAAACAAGAACAAAGACGTCATCCATGAGTTGCCCATATACGTCTCTGGCACGAAAAATGGAACCTTCGTTGAAGTAGCACTCCAGTACAACAACTCCTATAACGAGGTCCTCCTTTCTTTTGCAAACAACATCAACACGAGAGAGGGTGGATTCCACCTGAGCGGCTTTAGGAGCGCGCTCACCAAGACCGGAAACGAACATGCCAAATCCAAAGGACTGATAAAGGGCGATACAAAACTCTCCGGAGACGACCTTCGAGAAGGTTTGACGGCAGTTATCAGCGTCAAGCTTTCAGACCCCCAGTTCGAAGGCCAGACCAAGACCAAGCTTGGAAACAGCGCCATCGGCGGGATCGTCAACTCTCTTGTATCCGAAAAGCTCTCGGAGTTCTTCGAGGAAAACCCGCTTGTTGCCAAAAAGATCGTTGAGAAGGCAACCCAGGCATCAAGAGCCAGGGAAGCCGCAAGAAAAGCAAGAGAACTCACCAGAAGGAAGAACGCCTTAGGCTCAGGTGGCCTTCCCGGAAAGCTTGCGGACTGTACCGAAAAGAATCCCGAAGCTTGCGAGCTGTATATCGTAGAGGGCGAGTCAGCAGGCGGTTCTGCAAAGCAAGGTAGAAACAGGTACTTCCAGGCCGTGTTGCCGTTACGAGGCAAGATCCTCAACGTGGAGCGAGCAAGGCTTGACAAAATCCTGAAGAACGTGGAGATCAGAAACATCATCACCGCTTTGGGAACCAGCATTGGCAGCGAGTTTCAGATCGATCGGGCCAGATACCACAAGGTGATCATAATGACCGATGCCGACGTTGACGGATCTCACATAAGAACGCTCATACTCACCTTCTTTTACAGGTACATGCAGCCTCTGATCGAGGCCGGTTACGTCTACATCGCTCAACCACCACTCTATCAGGTGAAAAAAAGGTCGTCGGCAAGTTACGCCTACAGCGATACCGAGTTGGCCCGCATCCTGGAATCGACAGGAGGAAAGGCACAGGTTCAAAGGTACAAGGGTCTTGGCGAGATGAACCCAGACCAGCTTTGGGACACTACCATGGATCCAGAGAACAGGACTTTGCTCAAGGTCACCTTGGAAGATGCAATCGAGGCCGACGAGATATTCTCTATACTGATGGGTGCGAAAGTAGAGCCGAGGCGCGAGTTCATCGAGGCCCACGCCAGCGAAGTGAAGAACCTGGACATTTGAGGTGAAAGAAAATGACAGAGATAGATGTAGACATCACCTCTGAAATGAAGTCGTCATACATCGATTACGCCATGAGCGTCATCGTTGGCAGAGCTCTTCCCGACGTCAGAGATGGGCTCAAGCCCGTTCACAGACGTATTCTTTACGCGATGTACGACCAGGGGATGACCTTCAACCAGTCTCATAAGAAGTCGGCCAGGGTAGTTGGTGACGTGATGGGTAAATACCATCCTCATGGGGATGCAGCCATCTACGAGACCATGGTCAGGATGGCTCAGGACTTCGCGATGCGTTTTCCTCTCGTGGATGGTCAAGGCAACTTCGGATCGATCGATGGCGATCCTGCAGCTGCCATGAGATACACCGAAGTTCGCCTCGCTGAGATTGCAGGAGAGATGCTGGCAGACATCGAGAAAGATACCGTCGACTTCATCCCCAACTATGACGATTCCTTAAAGGAGCCTTCGGTCCTTCCTTCAAAGCTTCCAAACCTTCTCGTGAACGGATCTACCGGAATTGCTGTTGGAATGGCAACCAACGTTCCACCCCATAACCTCATCGAAGTTTCGAAGGCCATTATCAGGCTGATAGAAAATCCCGAAGCAACGATAACAGAGCTCATGGAGTGCATTCCGGGGCCAGATTTCCCCACTGGCGGCTACATCATCGGCAGAGCTGGGATCGAATCGGCTTACGCTACCGGAAGAGGCATAATCCGGGTGAGGGCAAAATCCCTGATCGAGAGTGAAGAGGGGACCAAGATCGTCATCACCGAGCTACCTTACCAGGTGAACAAGGCAAAAGTGACCGAGACGATCGCCGATCTGATCAAGTCGGATCGAGTTGACGGGATCAGCGACCTGAGGGACGAGTCTGATCGGGACGGAATAAGGTTGGTCATCGAGCTGAGGGACGGCACCAGTCCTGAAGTTGTGTTAAACCAGCTCCATCTGCATACCCAGCTTGAGACTTCTTACAGCATAATCAACGTCGTTTTGGTGGACGGAAAACCAAGGACCCTGCCCATAAAAGAGATAATGGAGCATTACATCTCTTACCGAATCGAGGTGATCGAGCGCAGGACCGGGTTTGAACTTAACCGAGCCCAACGAAGGGCTCACATCCTGGAAGGGTTGCTCGTTGCGCTCCAGAACGTAGAGCGGATTATAGAGCTGATAAAGAAGGCGGCATCGCCCGCTGAAGCAAGAGAGGTCCTGTCAAAGTCTTTTGATCTGAGCCAAGAGCAGACAAAGGCCATCCTCGAGATGAGGCTCCAGAGGCTCACTGCTCTTGAGCAAGGCAAGATTCAGTCAGAGGCAAAGGATCTGAAGGTCACGATTCAAAGGCTTCAAGAAATATTAGCAAGCCCAAGAGAAGTTCTAGACATTATCAAAGTCGAGCTAGAGGGGCTGGCAAAAAAGTACGGCAACGATCGGAGGACGAAGATAATCGAAGCTGAAAGGGAGTCTCGGCTTGAGGACTTGATTCAAGAAGAAGAGGTCGCAGTGACCATTACCAACGATGGTTACATCAAGAGGTTACCGCTAACCACCTACAAAAAACAAAGGCGTGGCGGCAAAGGCGTTATCGGCGCTGAAACCAAGAGCGAAGACTTCGTCACTGAACTTTTCATCGCTTCGACTCACGCGTACATCCTCTTTTTCACAGATATGGGAAAAGCCCATTGGCTCAAGGTCTTCAACGTTCCTGCGCTTGGAAGAACTGCAAGAGGCAAAGCGATAGTGAACCTTCTTCAGCTAGGGCCTGACGAGCGGATTACCGAAGCCGTTCCGGTGAGTGATTTTGACTCAGAAGGTTACATCGTGATGGCGACCAGCGGTGGAAGTGTCATAAAAACTCCCCTAAGAGCTTACAGTCATCCCAGAAAGGGCGGGATTAAGGCTGTGAACCTGAAAGGGGGTCGGCTCGTGGCTGCTCGATTGACCGATGGGGACAACGAGCTGATACTTGCCACCCGAAAGGGCAAGGCCAACAGGTTCCATGAGCGCGACGTCAGATCCAGCAACCGCGGTTCGATGGGGGTGAGAGGAATATCCCTTGGAGAAGACGATCTGGTGATCAGCATGGACGTCGTAAAGCCCGAAACTACTCTTCTCACGATAACGATAGAAGGTTACGGCAAGCGGACTGAGCTAGAGGAGTATTCGCCCCATCGCAGAGGTGGCAAGGGCATGAAGAACATAAGCACCGGAAAAGGGTATGTCGTCACTTCAAGGATGGTGGCCGAAGAGGACGAGCTGATGATCACCACTAAAGAAGGGGTGATGATCAGGATACCGACTTCGGAGATTCGGGTTCAGGGTCGGACCACTCAAGGTGTGAGGATTATGCGGCTCAATTCTGGCGACGAAGTGGCAGCGGTGGCGCGGATAACTTAAGCCCGCTGCCGTTTTTCTTCAATCTTTTTTGAGTTTTGTTTCAGTCTCGGTCCAGTCACCGATAATTTTTGGGTACGTGTTTAGCCCATTTCAATCAGCGTCATCAAACCTATTTCGTGATGTCTAGCTCGGCCAGTTCCAGAGTGCTAACTTCAAGTATAGTGCTTAGGGCCCGCGAAGAAATAACCTTGTCATATGAATGATTCGTAATTATTATACTGAATCCGCTTCATGTCGGTTTCGTGTAATGGGTGTACACGTATATGCGCAAGTTATTTCGCTACGGGCCCTTAACGATACGAATCGGCCAAATCCCAAAACTATTACGAGTTTGAGATGTGTCCAAAAGGTATCGTCAAACTCAAACGGTTGAAGCGCACTTCTTCTTCTTCTTCGCCTATTCTCCCTCTGTCCGTCCCAAAGTTGGGTTGCAGACCTGAGGCGAAGTTTCGACTAACCTGTGCCAGTTGTCCCGTTCCCAGAGCATGTGAGATCGATCTTCCTCATTGATGAACTGACGCAACCTGAGCGTCAAAGTGTCCCAGTTTACCTCGTGACCATCGAAATCGGGCCCGTCGACACAGGCAAACTTCGTCTTGCCGCCAACTTCAACCCTGCAGGCACCACACATTCCAGTTCCATCCACCATCAGGGGCATGAGGCTCACTATGGTCTTTACGCCAAAGGGTTTTGTGGCCTTGGAACATTCCATCATCATGAAGGGGCAGCCGTGAACGAAGATCCTGCCGACCTCGTTGTCTTTCAAATAATTGACCATAAAATCGTTAGCCCAGCCCTTCTCGCCGCAACTACCGTCTCCTGCCATCACGTGAAGCTCGTCGCTGAACTCGTCTAACCGATCTTGCCAAAATATGAAGTCGGCCCCTCTCCCTTCGACGACGGTTACAACGTAATTTCCCATCTTCTTGAGGGCCTTGATGAGTGGCAAAGAAGGTCCGATCCCAAAACAACCACACGCGCAGATGACTTTGCCGAAGTTTCCAAGCTCGGCTGGAGTGCCCAGGGGACCTGCAAGGTTCATGATGGAATCACCCTCTTTAAGCGTCCCAAGCTTCATAGTGCTCGTTCCAAGAACGTAAAAGACGATGTCTACAGTCCCTTCATCCTCATCCCAACCGGCGATCCCCATTGGAACGCGCTCTCCTTTCTCGTCAGCCCTTAAAATTACGAACTGGCCAGGCTGAGCAACCCTTGCGACCTTCGGTGCCACTATCTTGAGGTAAACGATATTGGGGGCAAGACACTCCTTCTTTGCTATTCGGTACATCTTCAATCTCCCTCTACTTTGTTCAATTTCACCGCACAGACTTTCAGCTCGGGTATCTTGGCCACGGGATCAAGCGCAGGGTTTGTGAGGACGTTGGTTGGGGTCTCGGCAAAGTGGAATGTCATGAAGACGACTCCGGGTGGCGACTTTTCCGTCGTCTTGGCTTTGACCTTGACATTCCCACGCCTGGAAGATACCTCGACCAAGTCCCCATCTTCAACTTCCAGCGACTGAGCGTCTTTTGGATTGATCTCCAAGAACTCCTCGTTTCGAAGGTAGTTCAAGCCCGCAACCCTCCTTGTCATGGTGCCTGTATGGAAATGATAAAGCGTTCTTCCGGTGGTGAGGATGAAAGGATAGTCTGCATCAGGTAGCTCCATGGAGGGGCGATAATTCACCACCGAAAACTTCCCGCGTCCTCTGGTGAATCCATCTTTATGAAGGTACAACGTTCCCGGATGGTCCGAGTTTGGGCAAGGCCAATGAAGGCCGCCTTCTTCGAGTCGCTCGTAGTTTATTCCGCCGTAGCTTGGCGCAAGCCTGGCAACTTCGTCCATAATATCGGCAGGGCTCTCGTAAGAGAATTGGTCTTCGTATCCCATCCGTTTTCCGATCTCGGAGAGGATCTTCCAGTCTGGCCACGAGTTGCCCACGGGATCCAAGGCCAGTCTCACCCTCTGAACCCTTCTTTCGGTGTTGGTGAAGGTTCCATCTTTTTCTGAAAATGTGGTTGCTGGAAGGACCACGTCTGCCATCTCGGCAGTTTCAGAGAGGAATATGTCCTGGACCACCAGGAACTCCACTTTTTCCAGGGCTTCTTTCACGTGGGTTATGTCAGGATCGCTGACCATCGGGTTTTCGCCCATGATGTAGAGAGCATGGATTTTGTCTTCGTGGATTGCGTTGAAGATCTCAACGACGGTGATTCCGGGCGTTTCTGGCAGAACTTTGCCCCAAGCGTCCTCAAACTTCTCTCGAAGTTCGTTGTTTGTCACTGCTTGGTACCCTGGGAATACGTTGGGAAGGGCACCCATATCGCAGGACCCTTGGACGTTGTTTTGGCCTCTTAGAGGATTGATCCCGCTTGAAGGCTTTCCAACGTTTCCGGTCATCATGGCAAGGTTTGCAAGACAGAGAATGTTGTCGGTTCCGTGACTGTGCTGGGTAATTCCCATAGAATAGATGATTGATGCAGGTCCGTTCTGAGCGTAAAGGAAAGCGGCCTCATGTATGAGGTTTTCTTCGACCCCTGTAATCTCGAACGCCTTGTCCAAAGAGAAATGGTCAAGAGATCGCTTGAAATCCTCGAAACCCTCACAACGCTCTTGTACGAAATCTTCGTCGACCAATTTTTCGTCCAATATCACCTTGCACATTGCCAAGACGAGAGGCACATCGGTTCCGGGCTGATGCCTGAGCCAGACGTCTGCCATCTTGCATAGCTCGATCCACCTGGGGTTAGCAACGATGATCTTTGCACCTTCCTTTCTCGCCTCTTTTATTTTGAGGGCGATTACAGGGTGCTGCTCTGTCGTGTTCGAGCCTATGATGAAGATGCATTTTGCACTTTTGAATTCTTCGATTGAGTTAGTCATGGCCCCGCTACCGAAAGCATTGGCAAGCGCCGCCACGGTCGATGCGTGACAAAGTCGGGCACAATGATCCACGTTGTTGGTTTCCATCACCAACCGGACCAGTTTCTGGGCCAGGTAATTTTCCTCGTTAGTGCATTTGGCAGAGGAGAGCAAAGCGAATCCATCGCCCTTGTTCTGAGCGAACTTCTCTATTATGAGGGACATCGCTTCATCCCAAGTAGACGGAACGAGTTCACCTTCCCGCCGGATCAAAGGCGTCTTTAACCTGTCAGGACTTTCCACGAAGTCCAGGCCAAACCGTCCTTTGACGCATAGTTGCCCGTTGTTTGGCGTGTTGCCTCTTGTCCCCCTCACTCGGACGATGTGACCTTGGTCGATTCCGAGATCCATCTGGCAGCCGACGCCGCAGAAGGGACAGGTGGTGGTGACAACACGACTTGGCTTAAGCCACTTCTCAGACCTGGCATAAAGAGCCCCTGTAGGACACGAGTCGACACAGGCACCACAGAACTTGCAATCTGTGTCTTTGAGCGAGATGGGGGCAATCCCGTGATCTTTATGATATTTCACGTCGAAAGATAAGACGCCTTCACCCCTTACTTCTTCACAAGTCCTGATGCATCTAGAGCATAGAATGCAAAGGTTGTAATCCCTATCAAAGAAAGGTTCTCTTAATACCGGGACGTTTCGGTACCTTGTGGCATACCTGATCCTCTTTAAGCCCACGTAATTTACAGCGTCCTGTATCTCACACTCACCATCGTTGGGACAGTATTTGCACCCGACTGTTGCGGGCATCCGTCTCATACATTCCCTCAGGTCGGTGCATTCGTCTTTTCGGTCACAGAAAAGGCAGCTAGTGGGGTGGTTGGTCAAGGCCAAGAGCATCTCTAGGCTGTTTCGGCGCATCTCCTGGAGCTCTTCTGTTTTGGTTCTCACCACCATCCCATCTTCTGCAATAGTTGTGCAAGAAGTGGGATACGTTTCCAGGCCCTCGATATCGACTATGCAAAGCTTGCATGAGCCTATCGGCTTGAGGTCGGGGTGGTCGCATAGGGCGGGTATGTAAATGCCAGCCTTTCGGACTGCGTCGAGAACTGTGGATCCTTTCTGAATCCGAACTTCTTGTCCATCAATGGTAAGGATTACTTCGTCCAATTTCACCACCGCGTTGTTTTACGAGTGGTAAAGTCATATTTCTACCTTGCTCTAACTTGACTTTGTCAGATTAGACAGTTATAACCCACCGGGCAAACCTTAAATCTGTGGTAGCCACCGCATGCATACAAGTAGATTGAAACATAATAAGAAAATGACTCGTTATCTGCGTGGCAACATGGGCTCGGTAGTTACCGATTTAGTGATTGAATCTGAAATGTGACAAAGTCAAGCTAATTTCAGGCTGAAAATGAGACTTGTTGATCATGTATGCAGATCTAACGAGCCAAATGACGAAAATTGCGCGAAACATTTATATCTGAGCGCATAGGAATGTAACGTCCTTTTAGTGTAAAGCAAATTAGCATAAACCTTGCAGAAGGGAGAAAATATTACATATCAAATCATAGGACGGTCATATCCTATTCATGTAAATATAAATTTGTGGAAAAACCAAAAAAATACCTAGTAGGGAAAAATCGAAAAGCTTTAAATATCGAGCAATAGTTTGAACCCCCCAACTCACCAAAGCCGTCGATTGACGACGGTTTATCATCGTCTGAAATGCAGCATTCCATGGGTTGAAACGAGCGCGAAAAAAGGCATAAGCGTTCTCAGAGCAGTAGCATAAGACCATCCAAAAAAGGCGGCAAAGCCGCAAGATCGAAGCGGGATACAATGTCAGGTAAGAAAAGTAAACTGAACTTGAATCGGGTTTCCATGCCCAAACAGTCTCCTGAAGAAAGGCGTCACAATTTCCTCGAGGTGGCCAAGGGTTACACCGAAGAGCAGGCCATGGAAGAAGCCAGCAGGTGTCTACAATGCAAGAAGCCAAAATGCATGGAAGGTTGTCCCGTGGGTTTGGACATCCCTCAGTTCATCGAGGCGATACGGGATGGAGAGATGGTAAAAGCAGTTGGGATCATCAAAAGCAAAAACAGCCTTCCAGGAATATGTGGAAGGGTTTGCCCTCAAGAGGTCCAATGCGAAAGTCGCTGCGTACTGGGAAAGAAAGGTGCGCCAGTTGCCATTGGCCGTCTTGAGAGGTTTGTGGCAGATTGGGAATCTCAACACGCCCTTCTCGAAAAAGATGAATCCGGCCAGGAGGCCAGCCATGAGGCAAAACCAGAAGACGCGTCTTGGAAAGTTGAGCCCACTGGAAAGAGGATCGCGGTGGTGGGATCTGGACCTGCAGGGCTAACATGTGCATCAGAGCTTGCACGAAAGGGGCATGAAGTCACGGTCTTTGAGGCGCTTCACGACGCTGGCGGGGTTCTCCTATACGGAATTCCAGAGTTTCGATTGCCAAAAGGGATTGTCAGGTCTGAGGTGGATTACATAAGGTCCCAGGGCGTGAAATTCGACTTAGACTCGGTGGCTGGAAGACAGTTTCAGGTTGACGAGTTATTCGAAGAAAATTACGACGCCATCTTTTTGGGAATCGGCGCAGGTGCGCCCAGGTTTCTCAACATAACTGGAGAAAACTTAAACGGCGTTTACTCTGCAAACGAGTACCTCACCAGGATCAACTTGATGAAAGCATACAGGTTCCCTGAGTACGACACACCGATCAGACAAGGACAAAACGTGGCGGTGATAGGCGGAGGAAACGTCGCCATGGACTCTGCCAGATGTGCAGTCAGGTTGGGAGCTGACGAGGTTCACGTGATTTATCGCCGTTCTGAGTCGGAGATGCCAGCAAGGCTCGAAGAGGTCGAGAACGCAAAAGAGGAAGGCGTGATCTTTGATTTCCTCACAAATCCTACCAAGTTCGTAGGAGACGATCAGGGCAGAGTCAAAGGCATGGAGGTCGTCGAGATGGTTCTTGGCGAGCCAGACCAGAGCGGAAGGCGCAGGCCAGTCGTGAAAGAGGGATCTGAACACATAATGGACGTTGATACCGCCATCATAGCTGTGGGAACCATACCAAACCCACTGGTTCCGAGCAATACTCCAGGGCTTGAGACCACAAAGCGGGGCACTCTTGTCGCAGACGAGAACGGAAGAACCACCCGCGAAGGTGTCTGGGCAGGAGGCGACATAACAACCGGTGGCGCAACTGTGATCAGCGCCATGGGCGCAGGCAAGTTGTCTGCCGCCGATATCGACCGCTGGCTACAAGAAGACGACGGCACCTGGAACGTGAAATCCGACTAGTCGGCAAGCTTGAGGGGGGGTAACAAGGGAATGAGGGACTTTGGCTCACGGGAGCTTTTCAAGCCGCCCTTTCGACCACCAGGACTGGGGTCTGGTTTACAGGCCAGATCTAATCTCGAGCGTTTTCATTTTTCATGTTTTCCTTTTGAAATTCGTTAAGTCATAGAATAACTAGGAGAGATCGACAAGATGGGATTCAAATCACCCAAAGAAACTACGTGTTCGGTTGATAACATCGGCTGCGCCAAAGCAGAGATGGCCTTTGGACCGTTGTTGACCCTGGGATTTTTGGCAGGAGCTTTCATAGCTTTTGGCGGATTGTTGGCGGTCATCGTCGGAGGGGGCGTTCCAGGCATCCGAGCGGACAATCCTGGGTTGCAGAAGTTCATATTCGGGGCGGTTTTCCCAGTGGGGCTCATTTTGGTGGTGGTTGCAGGAGCAGAACTTTTCACAGGTAATACGGCCTGTTGCATTCCTGCGATCTTATCCAAGAAGGCTTCGTGGGGCGGCCTTGCCAGGAATTGGGGGCTCTCTTATGTGGGCAATTTCATAGGGTCCATATTCGTGGTGATCTTCCTCACTTACCTGACAGGGCTTTTGGCTCAGGATCCGTGGCTTGGAGCCATCAATGGCATAGCCGAGGCAAAGGTAGCTCAAGATTTTTGGCCTTTGTTCTTCAAGGGGGTAGGCTGCAACTGGCTGGTCTGTCTTTCAGTCTGGCTGGCCATCGCATCTGACGATGTGGTAGGCAAAATCGTTGGAGTATGGTTTCCAATAATGGCTTTCGTTGCCATCGGATTCGAGCACAGCGTCGCCAACATGTTCTTCATCCCCGCAGGGATTATGTACGGCGCTAATGTGACTTGGGGCCAGTTCTTCATAGTCAACCTGATCCCGGTGACTTTGGGGAACATCGTCGGTGGCGCTCTTTTCGTGGGCGCGATCTACTGGTACGTCTATAACCGTGGCAATTAATTAAAACCTAGAGGATGAAAAAGGGGGCACATTCATGTGCCCTTCATATTTTAATTATTACAATTATTTTGATGTGTGTTGCAAGCATCTCTCCTTTGGCAGGGCATTAAATCCCTCAAAGAGTGTATTCGGGTGCAGAAAGACGAGGCCTCCGAGATCCTGGCGCTCTTTTGCGGCGATGGAACTTTGCGCCATGCAGGTTCTATCGAGGGATCTCGGCTCGGCGCACCCGGCGCTTGTCTTGCGGGCGATCTCGCCACCAGGATCGTGTGGCAAGGGCTCGGAGCTGATGGGGTGCGAAGTCCTGCCGCCCGAAAGCTGCGATGCGGCTCTTGGCGGCGTGCGTGGATCGCAAGGAACGTGTAACAACGGGGCGGAGAAGGTGCACAGGGGGGTGGACGAGAGGATGCCGGGAGGTAGATTCCCTAAACGGCCAAGCCATCTAATAATTCTATTCCAATTCATAGTTATATAGCAATAAATCATTGGTTTAAGGATGGAATTACAGAAAATTCATCACGCTGTCGGTTCGATTGGGACAACGACGAAGAAAACGATGTTTTGTAAGAATGATCCATGAGATGGACAGCACAACCTTTTTCTCTTTCACCTCACGAACGTATCAGCGGAGCACCTGATGAGAAAAAGAGCACAGAAGGAGATTTCCCATGTATCTTCATGAACTCCACATTGAGGGCTACAAGGGGTTTCGGGAACCGTTTTCCGTTTCCCTACAAAAAGGCTTGAACGTAATTGTGGGAGAAAACGCGTCCGGTAAGACTGCTATAATCGACGCGATACGTCTTCTTCTAAGAGAGGACGAATTTGGCCACACACCAGTCAATGAATCTGATTTTCACCGTCCCTTTGATCGTCCTCGGGAATCGGCGCAAGCTTTTCGTCTTCGAGCTGAATTCGCCGGGTTGTCTGAGAAGGAGCATGTCGCGTTTTTGCCCTGGTCGGATGTGGGTGGAGATGCCTCGTTGACATTGCTTGTGGACAACAAACAGAATCATCGGGGTCACTACAAACGAAAACTTTGGGGCGGAGTCTCGCAAGCAAGCATGTTCGAGTGGGAACTGTTCGATTCGATCAATTGCGTTTACCTTCCCCCCCTTCGCGATGCTGAAGCCAGGTTATCTGAGGGGAGATCTTCCAGGTTGGCCAGACTCCTGAAAAACCTTCAACGTCAAGAAATTCAGGAGGCAACGAAAAAGGGCGAGCTTCTACCTATTGAAGAGAGTGTTCGCGACTTCAATGAGACTCTTTCAAATGATACAGATGAAGTAATCGCCCAAGCAAACGAGCTGATCCGGGCACGCCTGCAAGAATCTTTTGGTCCATTTTTCGGCCAGGATACGCATATCCAATTCAGCGAAGTTAGTTTCAACAGGATCGCGGAAAGCCTTAGGCTAATGTTTTTCCCAGACATCAACGTCGCTTCTTCAGAAGATTTCAGGACGCTCGTGGAAAACAGTCTTGGCTACAACAATCTGCTCTACCTAGCCACAGTCCTTGCCGAACTGACTGAACCTTATGAAGGAGAAGATTACTTTAGTGTGCTTCTGATTGAAGAACCCGAAGCCCACCTGCACCCTCAACTCCAAATTCGTCTACTCAAGTACCTTGAAAGTACCGCCCGAGATAAAAATGTCCAGGTCATCGTCACAACTCATTCGCCCGTTCTCGCCTCATCCGTTTCCCTCGAAACGGTAATCCAGCTATGCGTCACGGATAAGACACCACAGGCCGTTGCGTTACGTTCTTGTGGTCTCACTGATCACAGCAAGGCATTTCTGAATCGATGGCTCGACACAACGAAATCGACTTTGTTATTTGCCAGAGGTATCATCCTCGTTGAGGGTATTGCAGAGGCGATGCTATTGCCTGAACTGGCGGAGATCGTACTCCGTGAATACGATAAACTGCCGGATAAACCGCTAGAAAATCTGGAAGATGGTGGGGTGTCTGTCATCAATATGAATGGCATATACTTCAAGCATTTTATGCAGTTATTCGCCGACCTCGACGAAAATGGTTCTGAGAGCATTCCGGTGCGTTGTGCAGGCATTACGGACAACGATCCTCCAAAAAAAGATCCAGATGATCCAAAAAACGATTTAAAACCTATTCCGTCTAATCCAGTACCTGGGACGAACACCGCGCTTGAACTTCTGAAACCCGTAAACGCGTCTAATTGGGCTAGGTTATATTCAAGCCCGCTCAAGACCTTCGAATACGATCTCGCATTTTGCGGAAACAACATCCAGATTATGGCCACTGTTCTCGCTGAAAACTGGCCAACCGATGGATCTGTAAGACGTGATATTCAGAAATTAGCGGACAAAGAATGGGATGACGAATCCGAAGACAACAAGAAAGAAGCAGCTTTTGAAATTCTTAGTCGCATTGAAGATAATAATATGGGAAAAGGCCTATTTTCTCAACTTCTTGCAGATCATATAAAGAGTGGCTCTTCTATTACCGTTCCAGGGTACATTTGCAAAGCAATCATTTGGGCTTGTGGGGGGCAACCCAAATGAATCGTGATGAAAAGATAGAAGTTCTCGCTCACTCAATCTGTTGCAAACCACCTGCATTATCGCCATCAAGATGCCGTGCTACCGTTGGGGCGACCAACCCATTATGCAATGAATATGAAACCTGCCGAATTGCTCAAAAATCAGACGAACAACTGGATTATGTCCTGTCGTCAATTGATAACTGCATGTTTCTCAAAGCATGCCCGGGCAGTGGCAAAACAGAAGTGGTCGGGCTGAAGGCTGCTTACGAAATGTCGAAATGGGCGAAGACTCCAGGAGGTATCGCCGTCCTGACATTCACCAATAATGCAGCCGAGGTCATAGAGAAACGCGTAAATCAATTCGGTGGCGTGGCGAAGATCGGGTTTCCACATTTCATCGGAACCATTGACAGTTGGTTACACGGATATATTGCTCATCCTTTTGCTCACATTATAACGGGTTACGATGGGAAGGATCAAGATCGCTCTATTCGACTCGTTGACACAACTTCCACAAGTTCCACAAGTTCCACAGGTGGCTGGCTATATGCATATAAGCTGAAAACATCTTTTTTGCGCCGTAATGGTGCATTAATGCCACTATATGCGAATAATATCCGATGGGACCCCGAAGAACAGAGATGGGATATTTTTATTCCTGGTTCACGAAACGAGCCACTACCGGATTGTGATTACTATGATAGTCCTGCATTTGCTCAATTTCGGCGAGATAATGACTGGCTGACATTGGATTACATGCGCAGGGGCTTTTCGGAGAAGAAGAAGGCGTTCCTGAGTAATGGTTTTGCTACCTATCAGGATATTGAGCACATTTGCTACGACCTCCTGTCAGAAAAAACAGAGCTTGCACGACTCCTTTCTCTTCGTTTTCCACTTATCATTGTGGACGAGTGCCAGGACCTCTCTTGGATACAGATGCAGATATTGGACAAAATGCGATTGCAGGGAACTGCACTACATTTCGTTGGTGATCTCAATCAGGCCATATATGAATTCAAAAAGGTCGCCCCTGAAAAAGTGAAAGAATACACGAAGGAACAGAAATTCGACACCCCATCCCTATCGAACAATTATCGGAACTGTCAACATATTGTCAATCTGTGTGACGGTCTTGTTGGCAATACAGACAAGACTAACCCAGTCTATCCAAGCAAACTGGAGAGTCCATGCATCTGTGTGACATTCAAAAAAGACGAAATGATGGAATTGCCGGTCTGGTTTAATGGGTATCTGGACAAATTTGGAATAGACAAAAAAAATTCTACCGTAGTAACCAGGAGTTGGGCAAACGTCACCAGGATGAGACCTGCAGATAGCAGGCAAATCAAGGATTATCAAGAAAGATTGGCAATGGCCATCCATCTTTGGAAAACTGGATGTCGACAAGCGACCGCGGATGCACTCAAATTATTCGGACGCGTTGTCTCTGAAAAATTCTTTCCAGACCAATCGACCAATGCCAGTGAGTACTATCGGCCTGAATCCGTGGATTCCGCCTTGATATGGCGCCTGTTTCTGGCTGCAGCCTTGAGTAAATGTTGCCAAGATGAGAGTGAATGTTGCCAAGATGAGCTACTCTGCAACTTAGAGCAAACTTGGACCAATTGGACGAAAGTCGCTAGGAACAGATTACATCAATGCCTAAACACTAGCGCCAGCACTTTCGGAACAGCTTTATCAGATTGCGTTTTCCATCCTTTGGGCAACTTTCCAGCGCCAAGTGGTGAAAGCGGCAAACAGGTTTTGGGGACTTTGCCATCAAATTCCTTTGCTCAAACATCTTTGCGGATAACGACAATTCACAATGTCAAAGGGGAAACACTGGAAGCACTGATGCTGGTCTCATCTCGTAACAAAAGTGGAACAACCGATGGCTATTGGACACAGTGGCTTGACGATCCCGCTTCAGAAGCAGCCCGGCTCGCCTATGTTGCCAGTTCCCGTCCCCAAAAGTTAATTGTCTGGGCCATTCCCACGCCTTCCAAGAAGGAACAAGATCAACTAAAGCGACTCGAGAAGATTGGATTTCAGGTTCTGGCTCTGGACACTGTCTCACCTAACGACGGTACAATACAGAAAACGCTCTTCTGATCTTTAAAAAATTAAATAGGCCACTTTCCAAAGGGCCCCATCCGCCATCGCCACCACTCACAGCTACAATATATCGCAGATTATGTATATCAACGGGCCCTAACTGTCAGCAGGCATAAAACTGACATTCGGCAGGGGAATTCCCATCACAAATAATTTTCCATACCATTTTGCTTTACATAATGTGGACTGACTTTGGCAGATAGTTATACCCGTATGGCCTGCCCGCAAGTATTTAAATTCCACAATCACTGCTTATGCACGTGTCGCCTTAATATTAATTGGAGTATATAACTATTTGGGCCGTTAAACCGCTATCAAGAGAATTATTTCAGATCCGCGCTCGCCCTGCCGAACGTCGGATAAAATGGAACGAGATCCCTTGAGCTGGCATAAATCCGTCTTCGATCTCGAACAGGAGGCAGGATCTCTCCACGGCGATTGGATGCGGGCCGTGGCATTGAGGGACAATATCGGCGAGATCGTCGCCGGGCCCGAGTTTTGCGACCTCTCACCTGACCTTCAGGAGAGGCTCGATGCCTTGCTGGTGGAACTTGCGGCTCAGACGAGGGATAACGTCTGCACCAACGAGAAATGCCCTCATTACAACAAGAATTGCAAGATGAGATAAAACGCCTGCGTCTGTAGTTGCGCGCCCAAAACGACGCGATCCTCCCCCAAGACACAACCGGTGACGACATGATAATCTCCGCCAGTTACAAGACTGACATTCCAGCCTTCTACGGCGAGTGGTTCGAAAAGAGGCTCGAAGCCGGATACTGCAAGGTGGCCAACTCCTACAACCAGCGCCAAATCAGCCGAATCAGCCTCCTGCCAGAGGACGTGGACGGCTTTGTCTTCTGGACCAAAAACCTTGGCCTTTTCATGAACGGGCTGGAAGACGTGCGCCAATTCGGTCGATCTTTCGTGGTCCAGTATACGATTACTGCCTATCCTCACAAGCTCGAATCCGCGGTCGTCGATAGAGAGCGCTCCATTCAGCATATGAAAGCACTTGCCGAAAACTACGGGCCCAAGGTGGCCGTTTGGCGCTACGATCCCATTCTTTTCACATCGCTCACTCCAATGGATTTCCACCGGCAAAACTTCGAGGTGCTGGCCCAAGCTCTCGAAGGAACCTGCGATGAGGTGGTGATATCCTTCGCCCAGATTTACAAGAAAACGCGGAGGAACCTTGACCTAGCAGCCCATAAGTTCAGATTCACCTGGGAGGATTCACCCAATGATGCAAAGCTCGATTTGGCCGCGGATCTTGCAAAAATGGCAAAGGCCCATGGAATGCAGCTTACTATCTGCTCACAACGTCAGTACTTGGTTCCAGGCGCCAAAGCGGCCAGATGCGTAGATGCCAGGCGCCTCTCTGAAATCGGCGGGCGCCCTATCAGAGCAAAGATCAAAGGAAAACGTCCAGACTGCAGATGTTACGCCTCAATAGACATTGGGGAGTACAATACATGCCCTCATGGTTGCGTCTACTGCTATGCGGTCCGTAATCGAGATTTGGCCTTGAGAAGATACAAACAGCACGATCCTGAACGCGAATTCCTTTATGATCCCGGAGAAGTTGCCGCAGCATCAAGTGACGGTACGACACAAACAACCCTCTTCTAAAATATGGAAAGAATGCGCCCTGCCAACCTGCCAGCCTGTCAGCCGGTCCGTTATGATATCGATTTTCACAAAAGTTTCATAACTAAGTTACTATAAAATACTTATCTGAATAATTGGGCAAACTATACATGTCTTGTGAACTATGGGAAACAAATATCGAATTTCATGATCAAAATGAGGTTTTAGATGAATGCAGATGGTGAAAAGGTCAAAATAAGAGTTAGAAATCTTTCTATGGTCTTCGGTGATGATCCGAAAGGAGCTATCAATCTCGTCAAAGAGGGTGCGAGCAAAAATGAAATTTTCGAGAATACTGGCCAGGTTATCGGCGTTTACGATGCCAACTTTGACGTCTATGAAGGCGAGATATTCGTCTTGATGGGACTTTCTGGAAGCGGCAAATCCACTCTTTTGAGATGCATAAACCGCCTCTTTGAACCTTCTATAGGGGAAGTAACGATCGATGGCGAAAACGTAGTCGACATGGATCCAAAGAAGCTTATGGAGATCAGGAGAGCAAAGTTGGGGATGGTCTTTCAGAACTTTGCCCTCTTTCCTCACAGAACCATCGCCGAAAACGTTGCCTATGGGCTTGAAATTCGGGGAGTTCCCGAAAAAGAACGGCTCCAAAAAGCGTCAGAAGTCTTGAAGCTGGTGGGCTTGGAAGGGCATGAAGACAGCTTGCCAGACCAATTGAGCGGCGGAATGCAGCAACGCGTAGGACTTGCCAGGGGGCTTGCTAGCGATCCAGATATCCTCCTCATGGACGAAGCCTTCAGCGCCCTTGACCCATTGATCCGAAGAGAGATGCAAGACGAACTTTTAGAATTACAAGACAAGGTCAACAAGACCATAATTTTCGTTTCTCACGATCTTGACGAGGCACTCCACATCGGAGATAGGATAGCCCTGATGGAAGATGGTTCCATAATCCAAATCGGCACCAGTGAGGATATCTTGACAAATCCTGCCGATGAATACGTGGCCAAGTTCGTGGCGGGAGTGGACATGTCCAAAGTATTGACAGCAGAACGAGTGATGAAACAAGCATATCCTGTCGTATTTTCTGGATTTGATCCGAAAACTGCCCTCAAAAGGATGGAAAAATACAAGAAGAATTTCGCGTTCGTTGTGGACAAGGGCGAGGAGATCTTCAGGGGCACGGTGACTGAAGAGGACGCGAGAAATGCAACTGAGAACGGGGCTGGCCTAAAAGAAGTCCTCATCGCCGACGTTTTGACCGCGTCGCCAGACACGCCTTTGATTGAATTGATATCGATGATGTCAAACAATACCCGTCCCTTGCCAGTATTGGACGAACGAGGAATATTGGTGGGGATGATAGGTCATCTCTCACTGTTAGATGCATTATCTTCTGGTGTGGTTGAAAATGGCGTTGCCTAGGCTCCCCGTAGGAGATGGCGTAGAAATAGCAGTCGAATGGATCGAAATCCATTTTGGCGGATTGCTCGACTTTCTTAGTACCATCCTAGGCGTGTTTATAGATGGGTTCAAGGACGCACTTCTGTTTCTTCCGCCTCTGGCGATGATAGTGTTCATCACTATACTCGTTTGGGTTATAAGCAGACGAAACTTGAGGACTGCTGCTGGAACCTTTCTGGGCTTGCTCCTGATAGAGAGCCTAAACCTCTGGTCCCTTTCGATGGAGACTCTAGCGCTGGTGATATCTTCTACAGTGGTGGCCTTGATCATTGGGATTCCTGTTGGCATTCTCTGTTCGAGAAACGACAATGTCAACACGATCGTGACGCCCCTCCTGGACCTCATGCAGACCATGCCTCCATTCGTATACTTGATTCCTGCTGTCATATTCTTCGGGCTGGGCAACGTTCCTGGGATCATTGCAACGGTCGTCTTTGCCATGCCGCCCACCATCCGGCTGACTAACCTTGGAATAAGGCAGGTTCCCAGGGACCTGATCGAAGTGGCCGACGCCTTCGGTTCTACGCCGAGACAGAAACTTTTCAAAGTCCAGCTTCCTTTGGCCCTGCCCACCATAATGGCTGGGGTCAACCAATGTATCATGCTATCTCTATCCATGGTAGTAATAGCCGCAATGATCGGAGCCAGAGGGTTGGGGTACCAGGTTCTCGTCGGAATTCAAAGGGTCGATATCGGCACAGGCTTTGAAGCTGGGCTAGGCATCGTGATAATTGCCATGATACTGGACCGAATCACCCGGAGCCTGACCGAGAGGTGATCTGACGATAGGCGATCAGAAGGATTCGAAGATAGACGATCGAACGAGACGTGTGGTCAAGAATCAATCAGATTACACCAATTGGTTTTCGCGAAGATGGTGCTTAAGCATACGAGTAGGACAAGTATCGACCTCTTGCAAGTTCGGTATTTGTCCTGAAGGTATCTTTGAGCACCATATTTCGAGAATCACACAAATCACACGAATATCACTATTTTCGAGAATTGCCCAGTCGAGCTTTGCTGTAATACTTATCGATAATCTTTGTAGATTAAATTCGAGTTTAGTACCAGTCTCATTTATTTATAGAGTATTTGCCTTTGGAACGGTGGTAATTTGAACGAAAGATATCTGAAAGCTTTTTTTGTAGTGAGTCTGATCGGCATCCTGGCACTTCTGGGACCCGGTTGCACTGATAGAGAAGAAATCACCTCGAACGATGGTGTTTTGAACGGAGAGACCGTGAGCATAGGTTACGTCCTTTGGGACGGCGAAATCGCCAGCACCAACGTCTTAAAGCAGGTTTTTGAGCAAGTCGGATATGACGTTGAGATAATGGCCGTTGATGCAGGACCGCTCTACCAAGGCCTGGCCAAAGGAGAGTTTGACCTCACAGTATCGGCTTGGCTTCCAGAGACCCAGAAGAATTATTGGGATATTTACAAGGACCAGATCGATTATGTGGGATCGAACCTGGATGGTTGTAGATGTGGTTTGGTAGTTCCAGCTTACGTCATCATCGACTCGATCGAAGATCTGAACGGCGTCAAGGACAAGTTCGACGAGACGATTGTGGGAATAGATCCTGGTGCGGGCATCATGCAGAACACCGAAAACGCCATCGAGATGTACAATCTTGAGTTAGAGCTAGAATCTAGCTCTGGCGGTGGGATGGCCACGGCCCTTAAAAGAGCGATCGACAAAGAGGATTGGATCGTGGTCACTCTTTGGTCACCACATTGGTCCTTCAACCGCTGGGACCTCAAGTACCTGGAAGATCCTCTTGGGGCCTATGGGACTGGCGATCACGTCACAACTCTTGCCCGGAAGGGTCTGAAAGAAGAGAAGCCAGAGGCTTACGCGATCGCAAGCAGGTTCCACTGGACTCAAGAGGACATAGCGTCAGTGATGATGGACATCGAAAACGGGATGCTTGAGGACGAAGCTGCTTCTAAGTGGATCTCCAACAACCCTGACAAAGTGACCGAGTGGATCGGCGAGCAGAAGTATAGTGTTTAACGATACCTTTTGGACAAATGTCGAACTCGTAAGAGTTTGAGATTTGTCCCATTCGTATCGTTAAGCACTATTCTGGCGAGAACTGATCAGACTCATCTAATCGGTTCTCGACTATAATCTCGATAATCGCTACTCCGTGCCGTATCGATTTGCAGGAAGAACTGCCAATCACCAGATATTAGATATGTTGTTTTCTGTTTTTGTCAGCTTCGAGAATGTCTGCACCCATGACATTCTTCCAGGTCGTGACAAGGTATCGTGATGTTCAGTTCCGCGACTATTGTTTTCAGTAGAAAACGCCAAATAATATGCAACTATGATCAAACCAATATGAAGATCACTGTAGTCGGTGGCACTGGAGAATGTGGCCGCGGTTTTATATTGCGTTGGGCCCAAAAGCACGAGGTGATAGTGGGGTCAAGAGAGGCAAAGAAGGCAGAAGAATGTGCCGAAGAGATCAATAAAGCTCTGAAAGGTTGGGGGATCGAAGACCCCCGCGTTTCTGGAACCGATAACGCAAGCGCCATAATGGCCAGCGACTTGGTGGTCCTTTCGGTGCCCTATCGTTTTCTGGAGACCGTGACAGGGGACCTGAAAGAGAGCTACTCAGATCAGATCGTGCTCTCACCAGTGGTCCCCATGGGTCGGGTGGAGAAACACTTTGAGTTCACGCCGCCTGCGCTGGGGTCTGCTTCCTTCCAGGTAAGAGACCTGCTGCCACCTTCAGTCAGGATCGTTGCAGCCTTTCATACGGTCTCTTCGGTCATCTTCCAGGATCTGGAGCGGGTCATAAATGGAGACGTTCTAGTATGCGGAGACGATGATGAGGCAAAGAAGATCGTATCTAGCCTGATAAGCGAGATAAAAGACATCCGCCCCCTAGATGTAGGACCTTTAGCAGTCGCCCCAATGCTGGAAGCGCTAACTCCTATGCTTTTGAACATCTCCAGGCGAAATAAACTGAAGAATGCCGGAATAAAGGTGGTTGAAGGCTGATCAATTCGATTTCCACCAACATTTTCTGCAAAATTTGTTGAATTCGATAGAGTTTAACGATACCTTTCAGACAAATGTCGAACTCGTAAGAGTTTGAGGTTTAGCCTATTCGTATCGTTAAGCACTACTTTTGCAAGAACCAATTAATCTCATCCAATTGGTTCTAGACTATAACTGCGGGATTTGTGGGGTGTTTGGCCTCAATTTCTGGAATATTCTCCCGATTGTCGAATCATAAGCCCTCAAATGCGAGCAGTATCTGGATCTATTTTATGTCAGTACTTGATTGGTTTTTTCATCGATGAATCGCCTCTAAGAATAACAAAGTGTATATATGGTAAAGTAGGAAGTTAGGTTCTTTAGATAACATTATATAGAGTAGAATAAGAATTCCCATTCCTAAGAAAACTTTATATTAAATGGCATAGGAATCTTATGTTAGTCATATAAGGTCCTTTAAGTACTTCGCCCTTGTTGATAGGAGGGGCAAATATTAAAAAGGTGTAAATTATGAATCTAAGAACGCCAAACGCGAACGAAGCTATTGGAACCTTCAACCGTTCCCGAAACGTCGCCCCAGTATCTGGAATCTGCACCCGTTGCGTCGACGGTTGCAGGGGTGGTTGCGACATCTGGCTATCATCTTTCAGGGGCCGAGAGGCTCTTTACCCTGACCCCTTCGGCGAGGTCACTGCAGGAGCTGATAAAGAATATCCTCTCGACTACTCTCACCTAAACATCCAGGGCTACGCTGTTGGTGCCAAAGGCCTTCCCAAAGGCATCGAAGGCAACCCTGATACTGCGGTATTTCACAATGTAGACACCGAAACAGAGTACGGTTGGGACAAAAAGGTCCGGATGAAGATCCCCATCTTCACGGGAGCTTTAGGATCGACCGACATCGCCCAAAAGAACTGGGAACACTTTGCCATCGGTGCTGCGATCTCTGGAATAACCCTCGTCTGCGGCGAGAACGTCTGCGGTGTCGATCCAGAATTGGTCCGAGATAAAGACGGAAAAGTTACAAAATCACCTGAGATGGACAGAAGGATAGAGATCTACAAAGACCATCACGAAGGTTACGGCGAGATCCTGGTCCAGATGAACGTCGAAGATACGAGACTTGGAACCGCAGAATACGTCTCCCAAAAGCACGAGCTTGACACCATCGAGCTGAAATGGGGTCAGGGCGCCAAATGCATCGGCGGCGAGATCAAGGTCAGGTCACTGGAAAGTGCTATCGAGCTCCAGAACAGAGGTTACATTGTAAGGCCAGACCCAAGCAGACCCGACGTTCAGCGAGCCTTCAAAGACGGTGCCATAAAGGAGTTCGAAAGACATTCCAGGCTCGGGTTTGTGACAAAAGAAGGATTCCTTGACGAAGTCGACAGACTCAGGGGTCTTGGATACAAGAGGATCACACTCAAGACCGGAGCTTACTCGATGGCCGAGCTTGCGATGGCCCTGAGGTACGGATCTGAAGCCAAGATCGATCTTCTCACAATTGACGGTGCACCAGGCGGAACTGGAATGAGCCCTTGGCCCATGATGAACGAGTGGGGCATTCCCACGTTCTATCTTCAGTCGCTCGCCTACGAGTTTGCAGAGATACTCACAAACAAAGGGATGAGGGTGCCTGATCTCGCGATCGCGGGCGGATTTTCGTCAGAAGACGGTGTATTCAAGGGACTTGCGATGGGCGCCCCCCATTTCAAGGCAGTATGTATGGGGCGAGCCCTCATGATACCAGGGATGGTAGGAAAGAACATCCAAAAGTGGATCGCAAAAGGCGAGCTTCCAAAGTCTGTATCAAAGTATGGAACCGATGTGAAAGAGATATTCGTCGCTTACGAGGAGCTGACAGAAACTTACGGAAAGGATGTTGAGAAGATCCCGCTCGGTGCTGTGGGTATCTACACGTACTCTCAGAGGTTCAAGACCGGACTTCAGCAGATCATGGCCGGAAGCAGGAACTTTGGCCTCAATTCCATCTCTCGAAACGATCTGATGGCACTGACAGAAGAGGCCGCCAGAGTGTCAGGGATTCCCTATGTCATGGACGCTTACAGGGATGTGGCAGAGGCAATCCTAGACGAATAGGGTCCAGAGGTCATTCATTCTCGCTCTAGCACTCTAAAATGCCAAATGACATAATTCGAAAGTATATGCGATTGTATCGCATATACTCTGATATTTCATTCTGAATGCGCCAGAACTTCGGCAAAAATATATCTCATTTAAGGGATTCGTCAACTATAGTAAAGCGCCAACTATGTCATGGATCTCTTCATATATCTTTCATACCCATTTTTTCGTCAAGCTGTTATAAGAGTGCTATTTTGATTTATAGCCACATATTACAGACTAATGGAAATAAGATTTTATTAAAAATTAGTACTTTATATGACTTATTAAAAACGATTTTGAACAAAGCAATTTTTATAAATAAATATCCTATTTATTTTAAAATTTTATTGTACGTCCAAATGTGCATCTAAAAAATAGGCATGTTGCCCTGAAAATTATGATTGACTGTAGTACCAATAGCTTTAAATATCGAAATATGGCGCACGGGCCCTATTTCGACGTTAATAAATGTATCCAATAAGATTTAAATACTTGCACTTGGAACCATCTTTCCCCCAATCCACGAAAGAGGTGTTTGAGGGGCCAATATTTATAATAGGAGATGGAAATGACTGAACTTAACCCCTTCGAGATTGCACAACGACAATTAGACAATTGCGCGGCTATTCTCAAGCTAAATGACGATGTACGGGATATCCTCAAGAACCCCATGAGGGAGCTTCACGTTTCGATTCCCGTCAGGATGGACGATGGCACCACAAAAGTTTTCAAGGGTTTCAGGGTCCAATACAACGATGCCAAGGGCCCAACCAAGGGCGGAATCAGATTTCATCCCGACGAGACCATTGACACCGTAAGGGCTCTAGCAGCCTGGATGACCTGGAAATGCGCCCTTCTCGACCTGCCACTCGGAGGAGCAAAGGGCGGCGTCATATGCAATCCTAAAGAGCTATCCGAAAACGAGTTGGAACGCCTGAGCCGTAGCTACATCGATCAGGTTTGGCAGTTCATAGGTCCCGACAAGGACGTACCCGCCCCTGACGTTTACACTACACCCCAGATTATGGCCTGGATGATGGATGAGTTTTCGAAGCTGAGCGGGAAGAATGAGTTTGGTTGTATTACTGGAAAACCCGTCAACATAGGCGGCTCTTGTGGACGCGACGATGCTACTGCCAGAGGTGGCATGTACACAATCCGCGAGGCAGCAAAAGAGCTTGATTTGGATCTTTCCAAGGTCACTGTGGCCATCCAAGGTTATGGGAACGCAGGCTGTCATGCTGCATTCCTCTGCAGAAACCTCTTTGGCTCCAAGGTAGTTGCGATCAGCGACTCTAAGGGCGGCATATACAACAAAGAAGGGCTCGACCTAGACCTTGCTTGCAGTCATAAGGCCCAAACTACATCTGTTGTCGACTCCCCAAGGGAGGAAACACAAAACATCACCAACAAGGAAATCATCGAACTGGATGTAGATGTGCTCATTACTGCAGCTCTTGAGAACGTCATAGTCGAAGAGAACGCGCCCAACGTCAAGGCCAAGATCGTGGCAGAACTTGCAAACGGGCCCACGACCCCCGAAGCAGATGACATATTGTACAAGAACGGCGTCCACGTGATACCTGACTTCCTGTGCAATGCAGGTGGCGTGACGGTCTCTTACTTCGAGATGGTCCAGAACTATTACAGGTACGCCTGGGACACAGAAGAAGTCTACAACCGTCTCGATCAGAGGATGACTGACGCTTACCGCTCCGTTCTGAACACATCTAAAGTCTACGACATAAACATGCGTCAGGCCGCTTATGCAGTGGCAGTCCAGCGCGTTGTCGATGCGATGACGCTTCGTGGCTGGATCAAAGCTAAGTAAGATTTGCTATAGCGTCAACTACCCGCCACTAAAGTGACGGGCATGTAATATGCCCTGGTTGACCAGATCCCCGATCGAGGAGTTTTACAAGATTGGGAGCCAATACGAAAGAATTTACAGTCGAAAACCAATTAGATGTAACTAATTGGTCCTCGCCAGAATAGTGCTTAACGATACGAATAGACCAAAATCTCAAACTCTTGCGAGTTAGATATTTGGCTCAAAGGTATCGTCAAGCACTATAGTTACCCTGGAATGCCGCCTCAGTTTCAGGCTCTAAGGGTGCCGGTTAAACAGTCCTGGGAGGTAGGGACAGTGCTTGTACCATACAAACCTTTCAGTATCAGATCGAGAAGAAGTCGGATCCCAAGATTGATTCCACAATCTTTGGTACGCATAACTCCAAAAATGGAGGTGAACTCTATGTTATAGTCGAGAACCGATTAGATGAAACTAATCAGTTCTCGCCAGAATAGTGCTTAACGATACGAATAGGCCAAATCTCAAACTCTTACGAGTTAGAGATTTGTCCGAAAGGTATCGTTAAACACTATAGTTCACATAAATTTGAACGCATTCCTCCCCTCACTAAAGTAGGGGGGATCCTGCTGTGTTCGTCCTGAAACAAAAAAAGTGGGGGGTGGGCGCTAACAATGCCCTCTCCACCATATCCCTCAGGGGCAAAGCCCCAGCTGAAAGGTCATGTCGCGAGCACTGCCATAATCCTCTCGTGGATATATGTTCCCTTCTCGCTACGCAGAAAGTCCCTACGATCTTCCGCAGAACGACACGCTCACGAAGTGCTCTTTTCAGCCCTGTTATTGGTCGATTCCACATCTAAAAGAAAAACAAACGTGAACGTATGTGTTTAGCGCCCCCAAAATCGATTGCTTGATGTTCTTTTTGGCCAATGATAAGTAGCACGCCAACTAACAACTTTTGCCAGATAAAAAACAATATCAGCAATTGGAGTTATAGTCGAGAACAAATTATATGAAGCTAATCGGTTCTCGATTATAATCGAATATTTTTGTAGTGATGAAGATGAAAAAGATAGTTCTGCTATGCGGAAGTCTACTTTGGAACGGCTCGGGGAGACGTGATGTCGGCCTTGCAGCGGATAGGAATGGTATCGAGGGCTACCGACCGTTTTCTTGGAGGAAAAGTTGGTGGCCCCATCGCCGTTGCCAGAAGAGGCGGTCACACGTCTACACTTCAAGAGATGTTGATGTTCTACCTCATCAACGAGATGACTGTGGTAGGCTCAAACTACTGGAACATGGTCTTCGGCCTCAATCCAGGCGAAGTTTGGGATGATGATGAAGGCATGGAGATGATCAGAAGATTCGCCGAAAATGTGGCAGATCTCGTACTAAAATTATAAAACAGAGGTTCGAAGGAACGATTTATCGACTCTAAGGGTCCGTGAAGGAATAATCTTGTCATATGCATCATGCGTAATTATTATACTGAATCTGACTCATGTCGGTTTCGTATAATGGCCGTACACGTTTATGTGCAAGTTATTTCTCTACGGGCCCTAAGGCCGAAACGTACTTGAATAAGCCAAGGTATAGGGATGACCTATGGCCAAGAAAAAGTCAGACGGAAGCGGCCTCATGTCCTCTGCGGGTCTGATGAGGTACTTCGAGGCAGACGATACTGCAATTAAATTGGATCCAAAAACTGTGATCACCTTTGGCGCGGCCACGGGCGCAGGCGTATTGTCGATGAGCGTTTATTTTGGGCTGTGGCCCTGAAAGTGCCACAGCCGATCGTTCCGTCCTATTTGAATCTGCTCTTAGTCTAATCGATCAACCTCAAACTTTGCCCAATCCCTTGAGCAGATTGTCCACAATCACTTCAAAGCTCTCTTTTGCTTGCGTTTCTTTATCCATGAAAGAAATACCGCTATCGCCCAAAGGCGTAACCTCTGGGTCTATGGGGATTGCTCCAAGGAACGGGACGTTCATCTCTTCTGCAGTCCTCTTTCCACCACCGGTCTTGAAGATCTCCACGATCTCGCCACAGTGAGGACACCGAAGTCCGCTCATGTTCTCGACGATTCCAAGCAAGGGCACTTTCATCGACTTGACCATGTTAATGGCTTTTCTGGAATCGAGAAGGGCAACCTCTTGGGGTGTCGTCACGATGATGGCACCACTAAGGTCTGGAAGGAACTGGACCACGCTAAGCGGCTCGTCGCTGGTTCCAGGAGGAAGATCGATTATCAAGAAGTCTAGGTCACCCCAGTTCACATCAGACATGAACTGTTTTATGGCAGCCATCTTCATGGGCCCTCTCCAGATTATGGCTGAATCAGGGCTGGACAGTGCAAATGCCATCGAGATTGCCTTTATGCCATTTGCATCAATCGTCTCAATCCCTTCAGACCCCACGCTGAGCTGAGATCCTTCCAGACCCAGAAGCTTTGCGACGCTGGGTCCGGTTATATCTGCATCCAAGATTCCGACCTTGTAACCTTTGAGTTGGAGTGCCCGGGCGAGGTTCACGGTGACGGTACTTTTGCCAACGCCGCCCTTTCCGCTGGCCACTATGATCTTGTGTCTTACCCGCTCCATCCTCCGGGAAACTGTCTCTATCTGCTCAGCCATCTCTTTTCGAGGATCTTTGCAAGTGCCACTGTCGGCACATGATTCGCACACGTCATCACATTTTTCCATACAAACACCAGAATGATTTTATTAAGCACTATAATAGTCAACAACCAATTACATCTATCGAATTAGATTAGATTAGATTACGCTAATTAGGTTTTGCCAGAAACCTGGAAGTAGAGTTTGTTCTCATGCCTTCTACTTTCCATAGTCCCTTCCTGCTCCAGGATTCCCAGGTGCTTTAAGACCTCGTTTCTGTGCAAGCCTGTAAGGGTGCAGATCTCGTCTAAGGTACAGGGCCTCCTTGAAAGAAGCTCTTGAACTTCGATCTCGCCCCCTGTTTTCCGTTCCCATTCGGCGATGACGTTGGCACCTTCAAAGGCTTTCAGCGCCTCGTCCATCCCTTTAGAGTCCAGTGGCAAGACCAGCTCGGCTGGCGGCCTGACAACTGTGTTGAGCTGAATTTTGTCTGGCCGGATCCTTTTGGCCGCCTGTGCGATCTTGTGAACCTCAAAGTCGTTTAGGCCCTTTACCAGCATCACCTCAAGCCAGATTTCCCCTTCGAACTCTTCTCTCAAAGCCACCAAGCCCTCTATGATCTCTTCGATCCTGAGGTCAGGATGGGGCCGATTCGTTCTTTCGAAGGTCGATTGGGTTGCAGCATCCAACGAAGGTATTATCAGGTCTGCTTTTGTCACCTCGGCCCGGACCTTTGGGCTGCTAAAGAGCGTTCCGTTAGTCAAGATCACGATAGGTTGATCAATGATCTCTTTTGCGCCCTCTATGATCTCATCGAGGCCCAAATGGAGGGTGGGCTCGCCAGATCCTGCAAGAGTGAGATAATCGAAATCTGCATCTCGCTTGGATTCGATTTCTTCCAAGACCTCTCGGACAGAAACGCGCCGTTTTCGTTCCAGAGTGAGGCAAGTAGTCCTGCCCAGCTGGCAATAGGCGCAATCCAGTGTGCAGGTCTTGTAAGGCGACAGGTCCAATCCAAGAGATAACCCGAGCCTGCGGGATGGCACAGGGCCAAATAGATGTTCCATATTTCACACGCTCTCCATTACACAAATTACTGAACTAAGACCTACTAATAGGTTGCGTCAAAAAGGTTTTTGGGGTGGCGCATGACAACGAAAATAGAGTTAACCTTCATATTCGTTGACCGGTCTCGTTGTCTCATCTAAATCATTCGTTGAAAGTTGGAAAGCTCTTTTGGACAGGTAAAAGCGAAACGTACTACCCTTTCCAAGGCCGGAATCTGCCCAGATAGTTCCACTAGCCGTCTCGACTATCTTCTTGACCGTGGCAAGTCCAATCCCGGTCCCTTCGCGACTTCGATCCAACCTGTAGAAGGGCTCAAAGATCATGTCGTGATAGGTCATGTCAAAGCCTTTTCCGTTATCCTGAACCCAAAACTCGTATCGATCTCCTCGATCGATACAGCCCACCACGATTTCGGGTTTTTCTCCGGTGTACTTGAGGCTATTACTCAATAGGTTGGCAAAGATCTGTTTGATCCTGCTCTTCTCGCCAACGATGGTTGGAAACTCTCCTTCAAGGCTGAATTGCACATCACGATCCTTGATGAGGAAACTGACCTCTTCGTACGCTTCTTGAATAAGAGTATCCATTTTGAGCTGCTCTGGCAGACCTTTTATCCTGCCTACTCGAGAGTAGTCCAAAAGGTCCAATATCAATCGATCCATGTTGGCAGCACTTCTCACTATCCGTTCCAGGTAATTTTTCCCGGTTTCGTCCAACTGGTCGGCGTAATCTTCCATGAGGAATGTGGTAAATCCCTGAATTCCGCGAAGAGGCGCGCGAAGGTCATGAGATATGGTGTAGGCAAAGCTCTCAAGCTCGCGGTTCAGGGACTCGAGCTTCCGTTCGTAATCGGTGGTCTCGGATATATCCCTCACTATCGCAACGATAGAACTGAAACTTCCATCCCTTTCCGAAACAGGGGCGAAACTAACCGAAGCTGGAAAAGTAGTTTTGTCCTTCTTTATACAGGTCATCCTACCTCGCCATCCTCTGCTATCGATCTCTCTTTTGTCGATTTCTTCTCTTTCTTGGATGAAATCTGCATAGTGTCTGCCCCTCATTTCTTCCCGCTTGAAATCAAACATTTCCAAAAGGGCAGGGTTTGCAAAGAGCAGATGACCATTTTGATCGAATATAACGATCCCGTCGTTGGAAGACTCTACGGCGTCCATGAAGAGAAGCATCTGCTCTTCAAGCCACCGATTATAAGACATGTCTTGGCCAAAGGCGATCACCCGGTCCACCACTCCAGAAGAATCTCTGGCAACGCTCCAGTCCCATTGAAGAGCGATCTCTTCGCCGAAACGGTTGATCAGGGGCCCTTCCATCACTTTAGAAGTGCCTTTTTTCACCACAGATTCAACCTCTCTTCGAAAATCATCTTTTGCAGTGTCTGGTATCAAAAGATCAAAAAAGTTCTTTCCGAGCACATCTTTTCCGGTGTATCCAGTCATGTTCTCGGCACCTTTGTTGAAGAGGTGTATCCCGCCCTCTGGATCGAGGCTGGCTATGAAAAGGTCTGTCCTTTGGATTATGCTTCGAGAAAATTCGCGTTCAGACCGGATCTCTTCTTCCATCTTGATGTGTTCAGTTACGTCCTGGCCAGTTACAACGACTCCTGCAGTCGTTCCCGTGGAGTCTTCCAGCTTAAGGCCGTTCCAGGCAATCATCTTATCCTCGCCCGACTTGACTTTGATCTTGATCTTCTGATTTAGGACTGACCCGCCCCTCTCGACGAACTCAAAGAGGGCAAGAGTCTCTTCTCTGGTCTGGGAATCTGGTAATAGCCGCTTCCAGAACTCCATTCCGACTGTAGCCTCCTTGGCCGTATAACCTGTAATCTCTTCTGCGGCCCTGTTCCAGATGAGGATTCTCTGGTCTGGATCTATTACGTAGAGCATGGGGTTGCTGATTTCGATCAATTTCCCGCTGATGTCTGCCAGCCGCTTTAGGTGATCTTCCATCCTTTTGCGCTCGGAGATATCTCTTATGACGAAGAGAGCTGCGGATTTTCCTTGATACGTGATTGGAACTGATGCGCCCTCTATGTCGATGACGGTTCCGTCCAGCTGGACGGTCTTGTCCTCCACAAATGGCGCAGGTATTTTCTCTTCATAGCATTTCTGAATCCGATCTTTCACAATATCGAGATAATCTGGGTGAACGAAATCCGTCACGTATCTGCCCCCGAGTTCGTCAAAGCTTTCTGCGCCATGAAGCTTGATTCCCACCGAGTTCATGTAAACGAACTTTCCATCAAGATGGATACCTATTGCTTCGGGGGAAAGTTCCACGAGAGATCGATAACGCTCTTCGCTTTCCTTGAGCTTGTCTTCAGCCCTTTTGCGCTCGGTGATGTCTCTTGCCGACTCGATCACTCCAACGATTTCGCCATCTTTTCCGAAGAGGGGCGATGCCTTGATCCATATGTAAGCACCTTTGCCCCCATAACGGGACGGCACGAGGACCTCAGCAAAAAGGGTATCGCCCTTCCGCTCGACGTAATCGTAGTGTTGTTCGACATCTTCGTCATCTGAAACGATTAAGTCTGCAAGTATTGGTCTCTTAAGGCCATAAACGGCAACTGAATAACTGTAATCGCCTTTTCCGAGAATCTCCTCACCTGAAACCCCTGTCACCCTTTCGATGGCTTTGTTCCAGGCGATCACCTTTCGATCTTTGTTGATGACGAAGGTTGCGTCGGGGAGAAAATCTATGATCTTCATCATCTGGCAGTGAGTATTGCGTAGTTCTTCTTCGGCATTTTTTCTATCAGTAATGTCCTGTATGATTCCTGCCAGTTTGACGGGGTTACCAGTTTCATCCCAGGAAACCACATCTCCTCTGTCGTGAATCCATCTCCAAGAACTTCCCGACTTCAAGCGATAATTCATCTCAAAGTACGTCACTTCACCTCTGAGGATGGCATTGAGTTCGTTTTCTATTTTGATGAGATCGTCTGGATGTATCGATTGCGTCCAATCCGCCAGATCGCTCTTCAAACGTTCTGGTAACAACCCCAACATCTTGGAATATTTGGCGTTGTGAATGACCTCCTCGGTGGTCATGTTCCAGTTCCAGATTCCCAAGTCTGCGCCTTCGACGGCAAGGTCGAGCTTCTCTTCGCTCTCTTTTAGGGCTTCTTCTGCCATCTTTCGGTCGGTGATGTCGTAGATCGTCCCATCAACCTCGATGACCTTTCTGGATTTATTGCAGATGTTTTGCACCATCTCGTGAACCCATCGGATTTCGCCGTCCTTTCGGATGATCCTGTATTCTCTTTCGGCAGAGTAATTCGGAACCGATCGAGATTTTGCGATCTGGTCGAGCAGCCCTGGCAAGTCGTCAGGATGGACAAGCCAGCTCAAGTCGTCACTTTTGAGGTATTCTTCTCCAGAGTAACCTGTGATCTCTTCTACAGTGCCGTGAACGAAAGCTGAAGCATAAGGCGGACCGATGATTATCTGAAATGCAATCCCCTTGAAATTCTCAACAAAAGATTTATACCGTTTTTCACAGAGTCGGAGGGCATCTTTCAGGCCGTTTTCAGAGGCGAGCGTCAGGTCATCAACAGGAGAATCTTTTGTCTGAATGGTTGATACGAGGCTCTGGTTTTGCTCGCGCATTTCAGCTGCAATCTCGCTCAATTCTTCCAGGGTGGTGGCAATCTCTGAACTAACCGGAAGCGACGATGAGACATCTTGTGATTCGCCGCTGAAATCCAAGTTCTTTGACTTTGTCCCTTCTTTTAAGGTTTTGAGCAAATTATCCAAACGTCGCAGAGCGTGCTCTCTGATCTCGGCCACAAATAGATCGGCGAGTTGATCCTGTCCCTGGGTGATCAATTTTGCGCCATTTACTCCCAAACACTCGGCTGAAACTTCGCCATTATATCCCAAAATTATCATCGGAATCTTGGGACCGAGCTTCTCGGCCTCTTCGATTAATCTGCCGAAAGATTTGTCTCCGTTCGACTTGTTGGTGGAATCAAGGGTGATGAGGTCGTAAGATTCCTCGGAGAGCTTCCTTAGACCATTCACGTCGTTGGAGGCGAAATCAATTTCGATGCCAGCACTCTCAAAAGAGCGATTCATCGAGTCGAATTTCCTCGGATTATGGCTGACAAGAAGCACGTGGTAAATTCGTTTCTGGGACATTAAAACTACACCTCCAGAGGAGATTTATTCTGACGAATATCATTTTTGCTTTTGGGGATCCATAAACTTCAGATCAAACTATTTGAGGTTTTTGGGCACAGCGATCCATTTCGAGCTAGATCACTTCAAAGATCAGACCAGCAAAGCTTAATTTGGTAGAGCTGAAAAGAGCAAAGCATGGAGCCTCCTTCAGAACTGGTCCGAATGCTGAGCAGCGACAACTTCTTTGAGAGGCAGAAAGCCGCCTGGAAGCTAATCGAGATGGGCGAAAGCGCAGTGGAATCTCTCATCGAGGCCTTGGAGAACGAAGAGAACTCTCAAGTGAGGTTTAAGTCCGCCTGGGCGCTTGGTGAGATACATGACTCAAGGGCTTTAGATGTCCTGGTTCGGGCCCTCTTGGAAGACGAGGACGAAACTGTCAGAGAATGGTCGGCAGCTGCTCTGGAATCAATAGGTGATCCACGTGCAGTTTCGGAGCTTGCACTGGCCCTCAAATCCGATTCAAACAAAGGCGTGAGGCACAGAGCGACTCTTGCTTTGGTGGCGTTTCAAGCTTCTGAAACCTTTCTGGAACTTTTAGATGAGCCCGATGTGGCGACTCGCCAGATGGCCATAGTAGGGCTGGGCCGCCTGAAGTGTCAGGAGGCCTTGGAGAAGGTTGGGGACCAGATAGAAGACGAAGACACAGAGCTCAGGCGAAGAGCAGCCTGGTACCTTGGCGAGATCGGTACATCGAAGGCCAAGGATTTCCTGAAACCAGCTCTAAAAGACGAAAGCCATGTGGTCAGGATGGCCGCTGTAAAGTCCTTGGCGTCAATCGGTGGACTTGACGCTTGCAGAATGACCTTGAGACTCACAAAGGACGAACATCCGCAAGTGAGGCTTGCGGCCGTGACGACCTTGGGCGAGATCGGAGAAACTAAGGCTTTGAGCCGCCTTGTCGAGATCATGTTCGGCAAAGATGATGAAGAGATATCTGCCTGGGCGGCTTGGTCCTTGGGCGAGATAAGAGATCCTCAGGCGATCGATGCCCTGAAAGAAGCCTGCAAGAGCTGCTCACCCCCCGTTGCGGAAAAGGCTCACGATTCCCTTGTCCAGATCTTCGGGATCGAGCCAGAATGAGAATATGGCCCAGGTAACTCTCCTCACCCAAGGATACGCTCGCCGCCGCGGGCGCACAGGCAAGATCCAGGCATCACCCACATCGGTCCTGATAGAAGATTCGGGGGTTCGGGTCCTCGTTGATCCAGGTGCCAACGCCACCCGTCTCTTGGAGGCTCTGAGCCGATTGGGCCTTGCACCCAAAGATGTGGATCTGATATTCTTGACACATTATCATCTGGACCATCTGCTCAACATCAGGCTATTTCCAGAAGTGGATGTCTGCGACCAATACTTCCTCTACCACGAGGATTGCGAGATCCGCTTCCCACGCGAAGGCGCGATCCCTGAAACCGGGGTCGAGGTGATCCCAACGCCGGGTCACTCACCAGAACACGCCTCTTTGCTGGCAGAAACTGACGAGGGCGCGTGCCTGATTGCAGGCGACCTTTTCTGGTGGTTTGACGATGCTGAGCAGAAGACCGATTCAGAGGCCCTGTTGAGCCTAGAAGACGAGTTTGCCTCAGATCCTGCCGCACTGAAGGTGAGCCGAAAGATGGCGTTGGATTTGGCTGATTGGATCGTTCCAGGCCACGGAAGGCCCTTTTATAATCCTGGGCGGTAGATTCTGCGCCCGATTGCATGTTTAATATAATTAATGTACATAACATCCAATCTTCTGGCGGATCAGACGATTAGTACCGCGATTATCCCGCTCAGGAATATTCCATCGAAGGTTCCAGCGCCTCCGATGCTGGCCACTGGCGCGCCCAGATTTGCAATCCGTCCAAGGTTCATGAGATCGGCCCCAATCAATGTCCCGAGCACTCCGCCCACGTAGGCCATGACAAAGAGGCAATCGTGATGGCCAGGACAGAAGGCCATGGTAAGCAAGATGGCGCTCAAGGCTGCGGTCAGGGGCGGAACGAATACTGGAGTTGCGATTCCCACGCCCTTGATCGGCCGGGCAATCTTGTAGGTCACAAGGGCGACGATGGCAATCCCTATCAGGGCGTAGGGTATCGTCTGGGCAAACCGGCTCAGAAGGTATGCGGACACCATAATCGGGATCACTGCTCCGCCAACGTTTATGGCGAGGACCGTGTGGTTGGTCCTGGTTCCCGCGACTGGAACTCTGTAGATCATACCAAAGCCTCGAACGAGCCTATCGGTCACCACCGGCACTTTCGACTCCATCGTGGTCAGGGGGATGTTTATGCCCGCTCCTATGAATGTGGCCAAAAGCAATAGGAGCGCATCAGACCAGGAGAATCCTATCTTGGTAAACGCGGTGCTGAGCGCTCCAATGAATAAGACAGTCACGCTCAGCCAGAGCGCCATTGCGAGTAGTATTATGATGAGCAAGCCGAAGGGAAAGTAGATCAGTCGGTTGTTCATGCAGAGGTGTTGTTCTCAAAGGGTATAACTTTTGTTTTGGGTTATAGCTGACCTGCCATAGGGTTTGATGTATTTCATCTGTTTTTGTGGATATATTTGTGGATATCTTTTCATACGATGAATCAAACTGGCGGCGGCGCACACCACCGCTGCTTGCAGCGGGGCATGACTCGCGCTGCCGCCCTGTTAAGCCAATAGACCGCGAATGGTATCATTCTTAAGCCAGTCATATGTCCCCCCTGCACCACACCACTCAGTTTATCCGTAGACCGATTCAAATTGTTAAGTTGGCTATTTGGTCATCCCAACCGCAGCAAGCTGTGGGGTATTCATTCTAAAAGAAGAACGTCGCCCTGAAGTCGAGGATCGGAGGTCCCGCGCCCTCGGAGACAAAAAGGATGGCCGCCGACCAGAAGAAGTGGATCGAGGAAAACGAGCGGCTCGTCGAAGAGATGAGGGGGCGGGTCAACTGGGCGCTCGACTCCCTGCGGGAGATGAGGTGATCTCATCACCTCAGATTTCATAAATGTACAAAATGCCTCACAACCATGACTAAAACGTATAAACTTTCTACAATTCAACACGTAGTAGAGATCGGGGCGAGGCTGTCCGGAAGTTGGTTCAGAGGACACAGTAGGATCATTGGTGAGCTTACGCCAGGGGTATTTCGGAGGGAATATGATTGTCCTCCCTTCCGATCAAGACGTGATATCGAATTCGATTTGATCACCAAATTTAAGCTGAATGCGCCCTCATTAGAATCAAATTTGCCGGATTACGATGATCCGACGTTCGGCATGACATATTGTGACATGGGCCTATTTTCTCTTGATATCGATTATCTTAACTATTTCTAGGCATATTCTGTGGAACGATCTGTTTGGGAAGTACGTGAGTTGGATGCCACAGATATTCAGACGAGTTCCCTTGCCCATTATGGCATTGTAGCAGGTATTTATGACGAACTTGGTATCGGAGATCTAATTGATTCAAAAATTCCTAAGATAAGTGCGTACAAAGTAAGCCATGGAGATGT
>Ga0208771_1000177_pt1 | contig 39977 bp, 36 predicted proteins | sample AntAceMetag02UKX_FD_184775 | JGI IMG/M metagenome (GOLD analysis project Ga0208771, IMG submission 184775) | Saline lake microbial communities from Ace Lake, Antarctica - Antarctic Ace Lake Metagenome 02UKX (SPAdes) (version 2) | ecosystem: Environmental > Aquatic > Non-marine Saline and... | reverse complement strand
GCAGACGAGCTCAAGGCAATCGCGGATTGCCATCTTGCTTCCGTCAAGCCGGTTCTATATATCGCCAACCTCGGCGCTATGGAGAATGCCGAGGAGGCTCCGGCAAAAAAACTGCGGGAGATCGCGGCTGAAGAAGGAGCTGAGATGATAGTGGTCGCCGGAAGAGATGAAGCCGATCTGATTGAACTGGATGATGATGACCGGCAGCTTTTCATGGTGGAACTGGGAATTACCGAATCATCGATGGCACGGCTGATCCGGGCGACCTACCGACTGCTGGGGCTGATTACATTCCTCACCACCGGACCGGACGAAGTCCATGCCTGGACCTGCCGGGACGGTGATACGGCACCGATCGCGGCAGGGAAGATCCACACTGATATGGAGAGCGGGTTTATTCGGCTGGAAGTCATCCGCCATCCGGACCTAATCGAGCTGGGAAGCGAGGAGGCCGCGGCCCGGGCTGGAAAAATGCGCCTGGAAGGAAAGGAATACCTGGTCCAGGACGGCGATGTGGTGGTGGTGCGGTTCAGTAAATAAGTTATCCCCACCAATGGCGGGGCTAATTTAGAGGAAAAGCTTTTTAAATCTCGAAGAACACAAAGTACACAAATAAATTTCAGAGAATTTAAAAACCCCGATAGTTTTTCTTGTTTTTCTTCGTGTTCTTCGTGTACTTCGTGGTAAATATTAAGTTTTTTTCAGGAGGAGAGAAATATGGCAAAGAACGAAGAGATGGCCGGAGCGGAATCTGTCCGTCTGGTTGATTTAATTGACTACCAACGGGACGCGGTTGTGAGCAGGACATTGATTGACAAACCACAGGGGACCATAACCTGTTTCGCCTTCGACAAGGGCCAGGGGTTGAGCGAACATACTGCTCCCTTCGATGCCGTGGTCAATATTATTGAAGGCGCAGCTGAGATCACCATCTCAGGGCGCACGCAGCAAGTGGAGACAGGCGAGATGATAATCATGCCGGCCCATGACCCCCACGCTCTCAGGGCGGTTGAGCGCTTCAAGATGGTATTGACCATGATAAAACAGTAACCAGTAATCAGTGATCAGAACGCCTTCGCTAAGCAACCAGGCGACGGACACTGATTACTGGTTACTGATTATTTGCTCTCCCGAGATTGGCTCATGAGCTTTGCGTCCGTATACCTTCTCGTAGGCCTTGCAATTTGTGCAGAGACCTCTCTCCAGAAACTTAACAAACATATATGCCAATCCCTTCTGCTTCTTCCGAGCCCGGTTGCAAACAGGGCAGTCCAAGCACCCTTGTGCTTTCTTTCGGTCTTTCTCGGTAATCGCGGAATCATTCATAGTTCCCCCCTGCACTTAGCACTTGAATTAAACACGAAGGACACGAAGTTCACGAAGGAAGATATTGGGTTACTGAAAAGATTTTATTATCCCTTCGTGAGCTTCGTGGTGACAATATGGTTTAGAGACATTAAACGATCCAGGTCAGGACAAAGGCCGGGGGAATATTGGCCATAACCGGCCTACTGCGATAAAAGGTAGTCGTAATTCCATCCATTCTCCGCCGGAAACGGGTCGCAAGGGGGAGCCGGTATGTATGGATATACTGGAAGGTCCGGAAGATAGATCCGGTCGGCAGCAACTGTCGAAGATCAGCCACTATCTTGATCTGGGCATTATCTTTCACCGTGGCAAAAGGAATACTGGAGATAACAGCTTTCACCGGTTTACTCCCGGAATTATGATGAATCTGATGGGCATTTTCCGCCCGGCCGGCAATAAACCGAAGATCCGGAAATTGTTCGTGCAGATGTTTTACAAACTTCTCATCTTGCTCAATCCCGATATAGTCACATGAATCCGGTATGATTTTATTGAGGTGGGAAGTAAACGCCCCCGTGCCCGGCCCCAGTTCCATGATGGTCTCCCCGGGCGATAGGTCCAATCCATCAATCATAGCCCGGGCCAGAATCCTGCTGCTGGGACAAATTGCGCCAATACCAATCGGGTTGCGCAGAAACCTCGTTAAAAATGTCCATCCTCCATTCATATTAATTAGCGCCTGCGGCGCTAATTAGGTCTTAAACCAAGACCAACATAATAATATCTGATTAGCGCCAACAGTTTTTTAATGATTACTGGTTAATTCCATAGAAATAATCTTAATTTTTACTCTGTAAAAATTCTTATATTTGATTTCAGCGTTCATCTGTATTTTTCAAAGTAAAAAAGCGCGGACTATTCCCCCTTCGCCAATCCCCATTCTCAACTTACCTTGCCAACTCTTACCACCATTGGGACAGGACTGACAACCTCTTATTTCTCCTTCCTTTCCGAAATATTAATCGGTGCGGTAAAAATGAGATGATTAGCCACTATGGAGGAGATGAAATTAATCGCTATCGCCCCGGTAAGCATAACTAATCCCGGCTGGATTTTGGTGGAAATCAGCGTGTCCCCCTCGATTAAAAATACCAGCAGGGCCAGTCCGAAGACATCCAGCATGGACCAGTGAGATAGAAAGCCTACTAATGCCTCTGCCCTATTCCGGTGAACCGGATTAAATTTACCGAACCAGATCACAATCGACGCGGAAGCGGAAAGAAGCGGAAAGATGATTAGAAAGAACAGGACAACCAGGGATAGTAGCCAGGTTGCCGGGGTAAAGAGGGCTATAAACGAGCGAAAAATACTGTAGGTGTGGCTCGATAATAAGAACTGGGAGATCTGAAGGAAAGGGATCTCGATAGCGGCGATTAAAGTAGCTACCGAAAGCAACATAAGTCCGGGGATGATAAATCTCCGCCAACCGTGAAGCTCCGATAATCTTTTTTTTGTTAACCGAAGCGCGGCGGTGCGCGGCAATATATCGGGGTAAAGAAGCTTGTTGATGAATTCAGCAACTGCCAAGCTGAGTATAATGGCGGTCAGAAAGAGATATATTCCGCTGAGAGGTGAGGTACTGATAAAGGTTTGATTATTGGTGAGTACCAGGATTATAATTACCACGAAAACATCGAGAAGCGACCACTTCCCTAGAGGTTTTATCCTGTGGAGCAGCCGTTTCCGACCTTCAATCGAGGTGCTGACAAACCAGATATAGCTCAAAACCGCAAGCTTCACGAAAGGGAATATAATTGAGAACCCGAGGATAAGCAAGGCGATGGCATAAAGCCGGGCATCCCACATCAACGCGACCGAGTGGGGGAGGCTGTATATCTTCTCAGAGGATAGAAAGGTGTCGATCTTCAGGAATGGGACTATCAGAGCAATTACGTTAAAGATAAAGGAAACCAGTAGCACCCACGGAATCAGTTTAGTCCGCCCGGTGGAACCGGCTGAGAGGGTTCCCGGCCGTTTCATGTTCGAGCGGATCAGAACCATTATATTCTCGTTCTCAGTCATGTCGTAGTCATCATTAAAAAGAACTTAGCCCTCACTTCGGGCAACTTATTTAACCGCGGATTACGCGGATTATGCTGATTAAGAGAAAAAACAATCCGCCCAATCCGCTTCCCCGCAAAATGCCTTCGGCATCGCCGGGTAAAAATCCGCGGTTTATTGTCCCGGTAATATCAATTAAGACAACCGGGATCCCGAAGTATTTCGGGAGAGAGAAAATTCCGAAGTAGATAAGTTAGCGCCTATGGCGCTAACTTATCCAGGAGAAGCTGATTAACCAGGCCGGGGTTGGCCTTTCCCCGGGTCGCTTTCATTATCTGCCCGACCAGAAATCCCAGAGCCTGCTTCTTACCCCCCTGGTAATCATTTACCGGTCCCGGATTATTGGAAATTACCTCTTCAACGATCCGATCGAGTTCGCCGGCATCGCTGATCTGGAGAAGTCCTTTCTCCTTCACGATTACCTCCGCCGCGTTCCCAGTATTGAACATCTCGGCAAAAACCTGCTTTCCGATTTTACCGCTGATCGCCCCTTTTTCGATCAGGGAGAGCAGACCGACCATCTGAAGAGGCGATATAGGACTATCTTCGATCTTAAGATCCACCTCGTTAAGTTTCCCGAGGAGTTCCACCATGATCCAATTGCTGAGAGTTTTATATTGGGAGGCTAGCGCGGCGGCGGCTTCAAAATAATCGGCCAACTGCTTTTCCGCAGTTAGAACCCTGGCATCATACTCAGGCAGTCCATACTCCTTCTGAAAGCGGTCACTGCGGTGATAAGGGAGTTCCGGAAGGGAGGAGCGTATCTCTTCAATCCATTCCTTCTCCAGGACGATCGGAGTAAGATCGGGATCCGGGAAATAACGGTAATCATGCGCCTCCTCCTTACTCCTCATAGAGAAAGTCTTTTGACTATCGGCGTTATAGAGGCGGGTCTCCTGAATAATATCCTCACCGTTATCCAACGCTGCTCGTTGCCGTTCCACTTCATAAGCTATCGCCCGCTCCACTCCTTTGAATGAGTTCATATTCTTGATTTCAACCTTGACCCCCAGCTTCTCTGAGCTGACCGGACGCAGTGATATATTCGCGTCACAGCGAAAACTTCCCTTCTCCATATCGCAGTCGCTGACATCGATATACCGCATGATAGAACGAATAGTCTTTAAATACTCGGATGCCTCCCGGGGGGAACGAAGGTCGGGATCGCTGACAATTTCCAGGAGCGGGACCCCGGTCCGGTTATAGTCAACTCCGCTAAAACCATCATTCTTGAAGTGAACCAGTTTGCCGGCATCCTCTTCCAGATGAGCCCGAGTGATGCCGATCCGCTTGGTCGTCCCTTCAAACCGCAGATCGAGATAACCGGGCCCGTTTAAAGGGAGGTCAAACTGTGATATCTGATAGGCCTTGGGGAGATCGGGATAAAAATAGTTCTTCCGATCGAACTTACTGAACTCGGAGACCTCGCAATTAAGAGCTAATCCAGCCCTAACAGCTAACTCCAGAACCTTCCGGTTGAGCACCGGGAGAACACCGGGGAATCCGAGGCAAATCTGGCAAACCCGTGTATTAGGCTCACCCCCTGAACCGGCCCGGCACCCGCAGAATATTTTTGTCCGGCTTTTAAGCTGAACGTGAACTTCCAGCCCAATTACAGTTTCAAATAATTTTTTCTTCGAAAGAATTAGATTTGTTTCTTGACGATCTTTAATTGTCATAATGATGATTTCAACTATAAACTAACATAAAAAGTTTTTCTCTGTGCTATTAGCTCCGGATTTATTTCTAGCGGATATTTAATTATCATAATCTTAATTTCAACTATAAACTAACATAATACTATTAAGGGAAACTATAAATTAAAATTGAGTTCGAGCCTAGTTGATATTATAGTAGTATTTCCACAAGTATTGAACTACGAATTACGCGAATTACACGAATTGATCGTAAAGTAAGTCTCCAATATTTATTCAGTGCCGACATCTTCTTATTTGCCGCACAATAAATCAGATAATTGGTAACATTTTATGCTTTTCAAAAAATTAAATATTCACCACGAAGGTCACGAAGAATACAAAGAAAAACAAGGAAAAGTAATAATCCGTTTTTTTTATTCATGTACATCGCAAAATGACCTTCAGTCATCGCTGGGTAAAATTCGCGAAATTCGTAGTTCATTAAATGGGCCGAGGTAGGGGAAAACAATTAGTGTAAATTAGTGTAATTAGTGGGCTGCAAAAGGGGGCGAGGCGGGGTGGAGATAGAGTTTTATCAGAAAAAGTAAAACCTATAAATCAGGACATGACAGATGGAAAATAGATTTTCAGGAGATAAACAACTCATATTCGGGACCAGTGGATTGCGGGATCAGGTTATCCATATGACGGATCTGGAATGTTATATAAACGCCCGGGGGTTTATAACTTTTTTATTGGAACGGGGAGAGGTTGCTGCGGGCGGAGAGGTAGCGATAGGTGGGGATCGGAGAGATAGCACTCCGCGAATAATGGCCGCGGTGGGACGGGCGATTGAAGACAGCGGTTGTGAGATAATCTGCTGCGGCTTGGTACCGAGTCCAACCCTGGCGTATTTCGCGATGGAACGAGAGATCCCCAGTATAATGGTGACGGGGAGCCATATTCCGGAGGATCGCAACGGGATTAAATTCACCAAGTGCTCCGGGGAAGTTCTAAAGTCGGACGAGGCGGATATTCTCCGCAATGTCACCCTGATCAGGGAGGACGTGTGCAGCCAATCGGAAGAGAAGAGTTTATTTGATAAGGACGGCCGGTTCAAAATATCACCAGAGTTTCTGTCCCCGACCCACGAAGACGAGGCCAGCAATTTCTATATACAACGTTATCTTAATGTATTCCCGGAGGATGCCCTGAAAGGGATCAAACTGGTCTTCTATCAACACTCCGCCGTAGGCAGGGATATTATCCAATCGATCTTCGAGGGACTGGGCGCTAAAGTTATTCCGGTCAATAGAAGTGAGGAATTTGTCTCGGTAGATACGGAAAAAATCTCCCCTCAAACCCGGTTGTTTCTGGTGGAGACAGCCCGGGAGAACCAGCCATTCGCCATCATCTCGACTGATGGGGATTCTGACCGTCCTCTCCTGACCGATGAAGAGGGGATATTCCTTCCGGGTGACAAGCTTGGAGCGCTTGCTTCTCTTTATCTCGAAACGGATGGAGTAGCTCTCCCGGTCAGCTCGAATGATGGTATTGTCAGTTTACTCAACGGCAGCAATATAACTGTCCGGATGACCAAGATCGGATCACCATATGTCATTAAAGCAATGGTTGATCTGCTCACTGAAAATCCCTCGGGACGGGTAGATGGCTGGGAGGTCAATGGCGGATTTCTTCTGGGAAGTTCCCGGGAGATTAATGGGAAAATCCTCAAGGCTCTTCCCACCCGTGATGCGGTTCTGCCCATTTTAGCGGTTTTGCTGCTGGCGCTACGGGAAGAAATCTCCCTTTCGAAATTGATCAACCAGCGCCTGCCGGCTCGATACACCCACTCAGATATAATAGACAACACTGCTCCGGGGTGTGAAAACTATACTCCGGAGATCGGGAAGCGGATCGTCAATCTGTTTACTCCGATCAATAGTGAAATAATCCAGGCTGAATTTTTACGGGACCATATTACTATCCATTGTCAGGATGGAACCGCGCGGGAAGCAGATCAGGATGAAACCACTGAATTGAATGAGATCAAAGATCGAATAGGAAGATACTTCAATCAGGAGAATGGATTTGGAGATATCACCGCGATAAATCTTTTCGATGGGATTAAGATCACCTTTGCCAATGGGGATATCTCTCATCTAAGACCATCAGGAAATGCCCCGGAATTCAGGAATTACGCGTCAGCAGACACAACGGAAAGAGCCGTTGAGATAGTTGAGGCGGGAAAAATGATTCTCCCCCGGATCATTACCGGTTACAATTATTAGATTTTTCCCTCGACCTGAAAATAATATTCTATATAGTTTGAGGTTCATTCTTTTTAATATTTCATAACAAAGGCTTAAAAATCAGCAAAATACTAACAGTCATACCGGAACTATGTTCCGGCTGCCATATCTGCGAACTGGTCTGCGCTGCCACCCACTTCGGAGTAAATAACCCGAAGAAAAGTGCGATCAGGGTCCTGATCACATATCCTCATCCGGTCATCCGGATGCCGGTTGTCTGCAGTCAGTGTAAGGAACCCCCTTGTGCTGATGTCTGTCCGGTAAATGCATTAAGCCGGATTGACGGCGTAGTCAGACTGGATAAGGAGATCTGCATCTCCTGCTATAAATGTGTGGACGCGTGTCCTTTCGGCGCCTTCTACGCCCACCCGGACTGCCCGACGCCGATTAAATGTGACATGTGCGGAGATAATGATCCGGCCTGTGTGGCCGCGTGCCCCACACAAGCCATTCGACTGATTCCCGAGCAAGCGCTTGGTGAAACCCGTCGGCTCGGCAACCTTCTCAGCTATACCCATATGAAAGAGATAGAGTTCTATGAGAAGGGAGAGAAGAAGGTTATTCATTATACCGAAGTGGGGAAAGAGGAGTTATAGGACTACAGACTGACTACATTCACATCAATAGCAATAAGGAGTGATGGAGTACTGGAGTGATGAGTTAAAATCGCTGTCTTCCATCACTCCATCACTCCAATACTCCTTTTTAAGACAACTAAATTATTTGGGCAACGTATCTTTGTAGCCATCTAAAACGCATACATCATGATCAAGAGCGGATATTTCAAGAAGCATCTTACAGTCGATCTGACGGCGGATAAGGCGGAACGCGTGGATCTTTCTGACTCTTTTCTGGAAGAGTATATCGGCGGCCGGGGCTTTGGGGCCAGACTGGTCTGGGATAATCTCCGGCAGCATGATTTTAAGATCGACCCTCTGGGACCGGAGAACCTTCTGGTGGTAGCGCCAGGACCGTTTACCGGCGCCTACCTCCCCGCGTCCGGAAAGACCTCGTTTATCACCATCTCCCCAGCTACCAGAATTTATGGAGATTCCTCCATGGGGGGATCATTCGGGGTTGAACTTCGGCAAACCGGAGTAGATCTTCTCTCCATCACCGGACGGGCTAAAGAGCTCTCGATCCTCTTTATCGATAATGATGAAACCACCGTTATCCCTTTCCCAAAATTACAAGGGAAGAGCTGCCTGGAAGCCGAGGGGATGATCAAAGATCATCTCGGAACTCACGGAATCAGCATCGCGGTTATCGGTGTGGCCGGGGAGAACCTGGTCAACTTTGCCTGTATCAATGCCGACTGGAGCCGGAATGCAGGACGGACCGGGATCGGCGCGGTAATGGGTTCCAAGAATATTAAAGCGATCGTTATCCGGGGCGATAAAGATTTGCCCATCCATGACCTTGACGGTCTGATTGAGGAATCGGACCGGGCCAGCAATTACCTACGCAAACACCCGTACTTCAAGCTCTGGCAGCGGGAGGGATTGATGTCAGTAATTGATTATGCCAACAGTATCGGGATCCTTCCTGCCTATAATTTCAAAGACAGTGTCTTTTCCAGACATGAAATGATCAACAGCCAGGTAATGCTCGACCATCATAAGATCGGCGATACCGCCTGCTTTGCCTGCCCGATGGGATGTGGAAATATCTGCCTGGTCAAAGACGGTAAATACGCAGGGGTGGTTACGGAGGGTCCGGAATATGAGTCCTGCGCCATGCTCGGATCCAACCTGGGAGTGGATAACTTCTCAGCCATACTTGCCGCCAACCAGCTCTGCGATGAACTCGGTATCGATACCATCTCGACCGGGAATCTGATCGGAGCGATAATCGAGGGTTACGAAACTGGGATAATCACTCTGGATGACCTTGACCGTCAGGAGATCACCTGGGGAGACGATGATGCCATTCTGGAGCTGATCCGGAAGATAGCCTACCGGGAAGGGATCGGCGATATTCTGGCCGGTGGTGCAACGGCCGTTATCAAACAGTGGCCCGGAATGGATAAGCTCATTCTCCAGGTCAAAGGCCTGGAACAATCCGCCTATGACAGCCGGGCCGCGATCTCTATGGCCCTGGCTTATGCTACCTCCGATATCGGGGCCCATCATACACGGGCCTGGACCATTGCCCGGGAACTGGAAGAAGGAAAAGACTGGTCACTCGAAGAGAAGGTCGATCTGGTTATCTATCACCAGACCCTGCGGCCCCTCTTCGATATGATCGGCGCCTGCCGGCTTCCCTGGATCGAGCTGGGATTGAATGAGCGGCATTATGCGAACTTTTACCAGCATATTACTGGAAATAACCTGACTCTGGAGGATATGCTGGAACTTTCCCGTCGGATTTACGACCTGACCCGCCTGATCAATTCACACCTCGGGGTCAGCCGTAAAGACGATACTCTCCCCTATAAAGTCAGTTCTTGCCCGGTTCTGACCGGTCCCAACGCAGGCAAGGTAATAGACCCGGAAGAGTTCGAAAGGACACTCTCTTTATATTATAAGAAGAGAGGCTGGGATGAAGATGGACGAGTTTCTCCTGAAGTTGCAGAATATTTTGAAGCTGATCCTTAGGGATTTTTTTACCCCCGTCCTCTCGTAGCGGCTACCTTCAGGCTGCCACACGATGGCGACCTGAAGGTCGCCTCTACGAGTACGAGGCAACGGGGTTCACTGAATCCTTATCATTTTGGGGCGGGAATAATTTACATTATTCCTTTGTTATCTGTAATTTAATAATACCCGGGGGATGAGATGACACATACCGACACCGAAACATTGAAAAAAGAACTGGAGGAATTTCGCCGGGAAAAGGAAAAGATCCGCCAACTGGTCGGTCAGATCGGAGGCAAGAACCTGGCTAAGAGGGATCGAATCATTAATATCACATTTATATCTCTTATCTCCATAGTATTCCTTCTCGATATCCTGGCGCATTTTGCCAATGTTCCCATCCCGCTTCCACCACTGCTCCTGATAGACCTGGGGGTATTGTTAGTCTCGGTCAAGATCATCTGGATGATCCACAAACAGAGCAAGGTCGAACATTTTCAGTTCTGGATCCTGTCGGCAATGGAGTGGAGACTGAATGAGATCATAACAGAACTGAAAGAACTGCATAAGAAGCATTAATTGTTTCGCCTCGGCTTGGGGGTTTTTTAACAGACGATTGAATGTGATTGCAGGTGATAAAGAAAATTCAATCAATGTTCAATCTTTCTGGAAGTTCTAGATAACGCCGACCCTCCTCCTCTTTTCCCCACTTAATACATCCTTTACCATAGATCCAACATTTTTTCCTGAGTTCCTTCTGCGCCTCTTCACTCTGCTCTTCACTTAATACTTTCTTCTCCAACAGGTTAACAATCGATTGGATCCGGAACCGATCCATTCCGATCCTGTATATCACGGAGACCTGATCTTCTCTTCCTCCTTCCTTGAAAGTCAGCGGCTGATCGACCAGCAGGAAGGGATACCGGAGGGATGCCCTCAACCAGAAATCATAATCTTCGCAACAGGGTAATTTCTCATCAAAGCAGCCGATATGATCAAATAGTTCCCGACGGGCTATTACAGTCGACATGCTTACCATGCACATAGAAAGAGACCTTTCAAATATATATCCGGGGAGCTTCTGGTGTTTCTTCTTCTGCCGAAGCAGCTCGCCATTCCTATACCAGACTTCCCCGGTATGGGAGATGAGATATCCCGGCTCTTCTTCCATTGCTTCAATCTGGATAAGCAGTTTATCCGGATGCCAGCGGTCATCGGAATCAAGAAAAGCTACCAGACTCCCCCGGCTCTCTTCGATCCCCCGGTTTCGGGCAGCGGAGGGGCCTTGATTCTCCTGTTTGAGATAGACCAGTGAATCTCCATAACTCCTGACCAGAGCATGAGTATCATCTGTAGACCCATCATCAACTACAATCAACTCAAAATCCCGATAACTCTGATCCAGCACGGAATCAATAGCTACCTTCAGAAGACCATATCTATTATAAGTTGGAATAACTACTGTGATCATTATAAATTAGCGCCCTTCGGTCGCTATTCTATAGTTTTGAACAACGACTAATACGATTAGATTGCTGCAATATCAAAAAAAGTTCAATCATCCTAATCCAAATGTTTTTGTTACCGTCAACTATATTTTATGTTATATTTATTTATTGAGATAATACATTCATCCCGGTCGTTTTTCAAAACTAAATTAGAGACCAAAGGGAACTAATTTATGAGGTATAGACCCACAATCCTCATAGCTGACGATGATCCCGCCTGGCGGGGATGGCAAGCATAATCAACACCCTGGCCCGGAAAGACATTGAACTTGATCAATCGGAATTCGGCGAACTATTCCAGGTTGTGGTAAGTAATGCCCGGACCCTCCAGGATGAATTGATTCACCTGTCGCATAAAGCGGCAGGGGTCTTTGTGTGGCGAAGTTTTATTCAGTAAAAAGTGACAACTTAAAATCAGGACATGACAAGGCAAAAGGTCACTTGGAGATTGGCAGTTAAGTGTTGGTTATTGGACATTCGTTTTTTTCGTTTTGCCTTTTTAATTCACAGAGTTCTTCATTGGATATTCAGTTCCCTGGGCCACCGTCAACCGTCAACCGTCCAAAGGGGAATGGCAGTTTTAACTCCTCCCACATGGATCGTTCCTCCATGCAGAGATAGATCGGTAGGGTACGGCTATATTCGGTTAACGCGTCAATTAGAAAGCGATATATCAGATAACGGAGACGATCGGGGTAACGCAGCTTATCGTCAAACCCCAATACCATCTCCGCGTTAAGTATATCGTTTCCAGGGAATCTGGCTTCAATTATCTTCTTTAGCGCCGGATTGAACCGCAGTGTCCCCAGACTGATCCAAGCGATCTTCACCGAATCTATTACCCCAGATATCTTCTCTATCACTTCTCGATAATCGTCCTCCCATCCATCATAATAAAATACCGGATCAAAGTGGAAGGCCACCCGATAACCGGCTTCTACTATCCGTCGGGCAGCTTCGATGCGTTCGGCCAGAGAAGTCGCGTAAAACTCATTGGAGTCAATAATCTTTTGAGGATTTAACGACCAGCCGACAACAATATTCTCATCCCCTTCCATTTTGAGGAGATTTCCTATATTCACGCTCTTGGTTTTGAATTCGAAGATGACATCTTTCCGCCCCCTGAAGAATTCAACCAGAGGGATGGAGTAGCCGGTCAGATCATCCAGCATCAGGGAATCGGAGAACTCCCCGGTCCCCAGCCGCAATCGGGTTCCTCTCTGCCAGCTACGGGTGGCAGGAAGATCCCGAAAGGATAAAAATCGATCCAGGAAATGATCGACATTAGCGGGAAAGATCAAGCCCGGAGTATTGGTGTATTCTTGAAGATAACAATAAGTACATTCATAGATGCACCCAAAACTGAGGTTGAATACCGTATATCCGCAGGGTACCGCTCTTACGGTGCAGGGGCAGCGTTTAAAGAAGTCCCGCTCTTCGTTGATGATAAATACAGTTTCGGATCGTTTGTTATATTCAGCTATTCCCCTGCCGCCATATTCAGAAAGAAACTCCTTCAGGTGGGTAATCTCACTGCTCTCAGCTTCGGGGAAGGCCTCCAGAAAAGCCGAGGCCAGCGCGGAATGCCGGACAGACTTCTCTATATATATCCGTCGGGGATAGAATGAATCTCTCCGTAATTGTAAGCAATTATCCGGATCCAGCTCAAATCCGGGGAGATAGGGACGAAAGTCCGTATCTTCCCGGCTGGTCAAGGGGAATCTCCTCTTCAGGAGATACTCTTTCAGCCCGGGAAAAGTGGGAGGAGAGTCAGAGGAGAGAACCTCTTCAGGAGGAATGCCTTCTCGCTTCGATATCTCATAGAGAAGCCGGACAATCTCCCGGTTTTTATTAACTCCAAAACGCGGAAAGCCCTCTCTGACTAATCTCCGAACCCGACTTAATCGCTCTGTTTCTTGCTGGTAATCTCGCATAATATCCGGACCGCATACCGTAATGATTCGCTAACGAGTTCTCGGTCACTCTCCTGATGCCATGGGTTCTCCCCGATAATATCGCTGACCACCATCAAAGCGGCAGCGGATCTTTCTATGTGCCGGGCAGCGGCAAAGAATGCGGCTGATTCAAGATCCACCACCTGAACTCCCCTCTCCCGCCATTCCCCGATCTTCTCTTTCTGAAGTTTTAAAGACCCAGCACTGATCCCGGTAACTTCGGTTATAAACCTTTGGCGCCCCGTCGAGACCACGCTCGTAGCGGCAGCCTTCAGGCTGCCATTATTGGCGACCTGAAGGTCGCCGCTACGAGAATCCTCCCCTCGATTTAGCGAATATTTACTATCCTCCCCTCCCCTGAAATTGACAAGACCCTGGAGGAGCGCCTGATCCGGTGAGCTTGATATCCCTATAGATCTCGAATCTGAGAGGAGAGAAGTGAAGCTCTCTTGAGCGTAGCAATGGGAAGGAGATACCAGCGATCCTATCTTTATCCCCGGGGTTCGCCACAATAGACCGCAGGTACCGAGAAAATACAGTTCCCGGCAGGAAGTATTAGAAAGGTAGAGAACCGCGTCTCCGGTGAAGCTGGCTCCCATCCTGGTATGGAAGACAGTACAGCACTCACCATTACCAGCACCGTAAAGCTGCCCCCGGGAAAGGTCTTCAACTCCGAATTCTCGTAGAACTTCCTTTGTCACAAACGGCATGACAACACAGGATGCCTGTACTCTCTCCGCTTCAATCCCGAATAATTTCTTAAATATCTCCATGGGGGCACAGATTACTGTTTACTGCTTACCATATTTTTACCTGAATTTTGCACGACTTTCACATTTTTTGTTTACTGACTAAAAATTTTTCCACTTCTGTACCATCTGGGTTACCTCTGATTGGGTTAAAGGTTTTGGGTTTAGCCCATCATATTAACGGTTCCCAGATGGTTTTTTAATCTATATTTTTGTCAATGGTGCAAAATTCAGATAGTAACAAAGGCATCGCTACTCCCGTTTGCGGAAGACTGATAGGCGGAAAGAGTGGGGAAATTACTGGATGAGGTATTACCGCAGATATAAGCCGAACCGGAAGCATCAACCGCGATAGCCCAACCATAATCATTCCCCGCTCCGCCCAGGTAGGTAGAGTAATCCAAATGGAATGTTCCATCCTGCGGCAACGAAGAGAGTGGAAACAACAACAGAATCAACCCCGCAAAGATAATAATGAATTTAAATATTTTCATCGAAATCCCAATTTCAATAAAATCTGAAATAGTAAAATCCCATTAAAAATATACCATATAATTTATAGCGGGAGCTATAAATTATCTCGAATTTCTCCGTGCAAAATCAACATCTTCAGTTTATATTCATTTGTTACCAATTTAAGCTTGGGATATCAACTTTAGCAAATGGTGTTAGCTTCAGTATTTTTACACTAAGTTAGCGCCAAAGGCGCTAACTTATATGAGGAATCACTGGCAGACTCTCAGCACAGTTCTCAGGGACGTTGGATCGCTCTTACTTGTCCTGGGAGGGTTCCTCCTCCTTTCGGCATCCTCGGTCTTTATCTCTGGTGAATCCAGTGCTGGTCTTCTCACCTTCTTTTCCTTTCTTGGCCCCGGAATTCTATCCATCCTCCTGGGGATCACCGCCCGGAATTATCTCCCCCCCGGAGACTTGAACCGGCTGCAGGCTATGCTGGTCTGCAGTCTGGGCTGGATTGTATTTTCTCTGATCGGTGCGCTCCCATTTGTAATCGCACTGGATGTTAATTACCTTGATGCCATATTTGAAACCATGAGTGGTTTTACGACTACCGGGTTTACTGTTTTTATTGGTCTTGACCATATGCCCAAAAGTATCCTCTTCTGGAGAAGCCTTACTCAATGGGTCGGAGGGGTAGGAATATTAACTTTCTTTCTTGCCATCAGTTTTCAGGGAAGAAATACACACCGTCTCTTCGGAGCGGAGAGCCACAAGATAAACGTGGGGCGACCGGTACCGGGAGTAGCCAATACTCTTAAGATCCTCTGGGGAATATATATCCTCTTCACGTTAATAATCGGAATAGGCCTGTTAATCTCCGGGATGGAAATATTTGACAGCATCTGTCATTCCCTTACAACTCTTTCGACCGGGGGTTTCTCTCCTCATGATGCCAGTATCGGATACTACCGGCAATCCGGCTATCCTCATTATATCGCGTTTGAATACATAATAATCCTGGGCATGCTGCTGGGAGGAACCAACTTTATTATTCTCTACCGGCTACTGCGGGGAAAGTTGAAAGCTATATTCACCAATACCGAGCTGCGTTACTGGATTGGCTTTATAGCAATCTTCATCATTATTATTATCGGGGAACGGATCATGCATGTCCAGAGGGCGGAGGTGGCCGTACCGGGGAATACGGGCTATCTACAGACATTGGAGAGTAACTTCAGGACTGTATCATTTCAGGTTATCTCCATCATCACCACCACCGGTTTCTCCACCCGGGATATCGGCGATCCTTACTTTGGAACCGTCGCCCGGCAGTTATTTCTGGTTATGATGGTAATCGGAGGATGTGTAGGTTCCACCGGGGGAGGTTTCAAGGTACTCCGCGCCGCCATAATGGTCAAATCGGTAAGGAGAGAGGTATTCCGTCTCCGGGCGCCCCGGAGTGCCGTCTCAAGCATTATCATCGACGGGAAGTCGGTTAACGCTAATGAGGTTCGACGGGTCGGGGCATTATTCTTCGCCTGGATAACCCTGCTGGCCGCTGGCGGTATGATCACCGCTCTCTTCTCTGATCTGCCTGGCCTGAACTCCTTCTCCGGGATGTTCAGCGCTCTGGGGAATATAGGTCCATGCTTCATCCCCGGATCCGAAATTCCCCACCTGCACCCGGTAATTAAGATAACCTATATCTTCGGGATGCTAGCCGGACGACTGGAGATAATCCCGGTATTACTTCTTTTTAGCCGAAAAGCTTGGAGAACGTAATGGAAAGGAGTTGTTTAATCCCATGTTATGCTATAAGTATTAAATTCCAAATTTCAAGCACCAAATAACAAATAAATTCCAAATTTCAAATTCCAAATTTCAAACTCGCCGAGCCGAGCTGAAGCTTGATAGGGCCTCCCCTTCTCGTTCCCACGTGGGAATATGCCCGGTTTACGTTATGACGCTGAGCGTCATAACGAGAGAAAGCCAGAAGCTTAGCTATCGCATTGGGATGTTATTATTATTTTAGTTTATCGAGAAGTTTGATATTGTAATCTTTTGCCTGCCTCTTTCTATACTTGTATTGAAGCTTCTGGCCGAAGGGAAATAACCTAGTCGATCGCGAATAACTTTAGGCACTTTAGCGCACTTTAGGCACTTTTAACTTCTTTTAACTTTAGCGCACTTTAGGCACTTTTAACTTCTTTTAACTTTAGCGCACTTCCAACTTCTTTACCATGTACATCATTATCGCTGGAGCAGGTCTGATCGGCCGTGAGACCACCATCATGCTGACGGGAAATAAGCACGATGTGGTGGTTATTGATTTCGATCGAGAGGTCTGCGACAAGATCCACGCGGATACCGGAGCCATGGCGGTCAACGGGAGCGCGACCGACATCAGAGTCCTGATCGAGGCAGGAGCAGGGAAAGCCGATGTCGTTATCGCGGTTATGAATAATGACGCTGATAATATCTCCTGCGCCCTGCTCTCTAAAAGCCTGGGAGTTCCTCGGGTTATCGCGCGGCTGATGGACCCCCGTTATGAACAGGCCTATAAACTGGCCGGAGTTACCTCGGTAGTTAGGATGGCCGATCTCCTCCTGAATCAAATCATCATGGAGGTAGAGCAGCCCCGGGTCCGAAAGATCATGGTGCTGGGTGGAGGCAAAGCCCAGATCTACGCGGTAAAAATCCCCGACAAGGCCCGGAGTATCGGGATGGCGATCCGGGAGATTACCCGGGAGAAGAGATTTCCCCAAGAATGCGTCTTCACCGGTGTCTATCGGGAAGAAGAAGGAGAGTTTATCTTCCCCCGGGGGGATTATATAATCCGGGGAGGAGACACAGTCTCATTGGTCTCAACCACCCGATATATTAAACCGGCCACTGATTTTCTGACAAAAGTATAATTTGGCGCCTGATTGAAATAAAGCTAATTGAAACCACGAAGAACACGAAGTTCACGAAGAAATTTGAAAAAACCAGGAAAAATTCTATAGTTTTCTCTGTTTCTCTTCGTGTTCTTCGTGACCTTCGTGGTGAATATTTAGTTTTTTGAGCACAAAGAATTGAAAATACCTTTTCGAGTAAGCTCTACCTAGCAAACTTATGAAGATCACGATCGCTCAACTTAATTCTACAGTCGGAGATATCACGGGGAATCTTGATCTGGTTAAGAGAGCCGTCACCGGCCTGAAACCGGAGACTGACCTGATTGTATTTCCGGAACTTTTCCTGACCGGATCTACCCCGCAAGATCTCCTCAAGTTACCCTGGTTCATTAAAGAAGCAGAAGAAGCGCTTAAAATTCTGGTCGAATTTTCCGCCGGCTATCCTGATCTCGGAATCATTATCGGTTCCCCTATCCCGACAGGGAAGAAAGAAGGTATCGGACTCTATAACGCCGCCCTCCTGATATCCGCGGGCGAGATCCTCCTGAAACAGGCTAAATCAGTCCTTCCTTCCTATGATGTCTCCGATGACGGGAGGTATTTTGACCCTTCACCCGATCTGCAGACAATCCCTTTCAAAGATGAAATTTTGGGGATCACTATCGCCGAAGACTCCTGGAACTATCCCGGACTCTGGGAGCAGAGATTTTTTCAAGCCGATCCGATAGCCGAACTGGCGGAAAAAGGGGCAACCATCTTCATTAATATAGCTTCTTCACCTTTTACCGTCGGCGGTGATGAGGTCCGGTTCAATGTCCTGAAAAACCAGGCAAGGCATTATCTGATTCCTCTCATCTTTGTCAATGCTATCGGCGGAAATGACGAATTGATATTTGACGGAGGAAGTCTATTCCTCGACCGGGAAGGGCAGGCGGTGGAGATCTTCCCATCCTTCAAAGAGTCGATTGCCGCCGTTGACACCTCTCTTTCCGGTTCTGAGGACCATTTTAATCCCCGGGATAAGATTAATTCCATCCATGACGCACTCGTTCTCGGGCTCGGGGATTATATGAAAAAATGCGGGTTTGACCGGGCAATAATCGGTCTCTCCGGCGGAATCGACTCCGCGGTTACCTGCGCCCTGGCGGTGGAAGCGGTAGGCCGTGAGAATGTCTCCGGAATCGCAATGCCCTCTATCTACACCTCTGATGAAAGCAACCACCTGGCGGAAGAACTGGCTGAGAACCTGGGGATCAATCTGACGACCATCCCGATCTCTCCCATCTTCGAATCATATTTCAATGAACTGGATGATCATCTAAAAGGCGACGCGGAGAAGAAAAGCCTGGCAATGGAGAATATTCAAGCCCGGATCCGGGGAAATATTCTGATGGCCTTCTCAAATAGATTCGGACCAATCGTCCTCACCACCGGAAACAAGAGTGAATCGGCAACCGGTTACTGCACCCTCTATGGCGATCTGACCGGAGGTCTGGCGGTGATAGCAGATCTATTCAAGAGTACCGTCTATGAGCTGTCCGAGTATATCAATCGCGAAGAAGAGATCATCCCCCGGAGGATCATAGACCGACCACCGTCGGCGGAACTCAAACCGGATCAGACCGATCAGGATACCCTCCCCCCCTACCCTCTTCTTGACCGAATTCTCCGCTGCTATCTAGAAGAGGGCAGATCAGCGGATGAGATCGAAACAATGGGGATCGATTCCGAAGTCATAGATTGGGTAATCCGGGCGGTAGCAAAAAGCGAGTATAAAAAACATCAGGCTCCTCCCGGTCTAAAAGTGACCGGCAAAGCATTCGGCACGGGGCGGAAGATGCCGATCGCCGCTAAAATAAATTACTGATAAATCAGAGATTTATTTTATGGGTTCTTCGTTCTCTTCATCATATTCGGGGATTTCGAGTATGTTACTCAATGGCCGGGGATTACCGTAGGGGCCTTCGGCGAAGTCGGCTAGAAATAGCGGCCATTCCGACGGGACAACTATCTCCAGTATAATCTCTCCTTCTTCATCTTTAAAGAGTTCCGGGTTTTTACTATCCAGAAGAAATCTATTGGAAGGAGTGTCAATGGTCTGGAGATATATCCTGACGTCCCCGGTGAAAGGTTTCAGCTTTTTATAGCGGAGTTTGAGATTAGCTTTATCCTCACCCTCCAGGGATATCTCATATATATCGCCTCCTTCCGGTTCATAGTCAGAATCCGCCACTATACTCTTAAATAGCATCGTAACCTTTCCTTCTTCAACTGGAACGGCCGGATCTTCTCCCAATTCCGTCCGGCAGATAATCAGACGGTTATCTACCGTCGCCGAGTTCCAATCCGGAAAGTCCTGCCGAATCTTCTCCAACAGATAAGAGGCGGTGGTATATTTATCACGGGCCACATCAGTATCTCCCTCTAATTGGGAAGCGCTCGCGTCACTCATCATCTCTTCTGCGTTCCGAAAGAGCAGAACTGGCGTCTCATCCTCTCCCCGGGCTACTCCGGACTGAAGAAAAAGACTGACCAACATTACAAGTAACAGATATATTCTTATCATGACTCTGCTCCTTAAACCTTATTGAACTTCATGGTTTTAATTAGATACCAGAATAGCAATCCGACCTGGCTAAGTCAAACGGGGAAACTGGATCTCCCGCCGGACTGAAAGTTCTGATTCGGGGACCGGTCTTCGGCATCCGGGTCGACCCCGGAAAGACTGACTTCCAGACGGGAAAGATTCTCATGGTCAATCCGGTCGACCAGATCGACCAACTCTTCGACTCATTGATGGAGGTTCATATCGCGGAAGGAAAGAAATGGTGGATCGGAGGTGTGCTGCTGACCGCGGGGAAATCAATACCGGAGGGTTTTCTCGATCTCTTTGAAGAAGCCGGGATCCCTGTCCTCTCTACACCGCCCGACACCTACACTGTCGCCCAGCACCTCCACAGCCTGGTTGCCCGGGTAGATCCCGGTTCATCCGAGAAGCTCACCGCCTTAAAACTCCTCTTCCAAAAACACATCGGCCTGGACTTTTTTCAAAGCCATTAGGGAACGCAGTCTATACCAAAGAATCTGGGGATGTACTTAGTGGTGAAAATGCTTTTCTTGTAAACTGATGCTAAAGCGATCTGTGTTTATCTGTTTTCTGATCCGTGTAGATCTGTGTCTTTAATACCTGGCTTATCTTAGCCAGAGAGTACGGTTTGGCTATCATTCCCGCAAAACCCGCCGCCTTGTAGTCGGACATCACCGAGTCACTCGAGTACCCGCTGGAGACGATCGCTTTTACTTCCGGGTCGATACCTTTAAGTCTCTCAAGCGCTTCCTCCCCCCCCATCCCGCCTTTTACCGTCAGGTCAAGTATCACCACTCCGAACGGGCGACCCGCTCTTTGGGCCTTCTTATACTTCTCAACCGCTTCCTTCCCGTCCAACGCCGTCACCACCTCATATCCAAGTTTCCTGATGAGACGCGCCGCCATCTGCCGTATTATTTCCTCATCATCCATCAGGAGCACCCTCCCCTCCCCGGTAATTACATCTTCTCCCATCATTTTCTCTTTCGGTTCCTCTTTCGAGGCTGGAAAATAGACTATAAAAGTGGTCCCTCTCCCCAGTTCCGAGACCGCCTGGATCGATCCGGAGTGTTTTTTTACGATCGAGTAAGCGCTGGCTAACCCCAGCCCGCTTCCCTTCTGTTTGGTGGTAAAATACGGGTCGAATATCTTCTCCAGATGCTCTCGGGGGATCCCTACCCCCTCATCCACTACCTCCACTTTTACGTATATACCTGCTTCCAATGCTAGCAGTCCTCCTTTATTAATCTCTACATTCTCTGCCCTCACTTCCATCTCCCCCCCCTCCGGCATCGCCTGATCGGCGTTGATTACTATATTACTTATCACCTGGCCAAGCTGCCCCCGGTCCGCCTCCACAGGCCAGAGGTCTCGGGCAATCTCGAACCGGCAGATTACATTGGATCCGTGAAGGTCGAACTCCGTTATTTCTTTCAGCAGTTCTCCGACTCGGATCACCTCCTTCACTGGTTTCCCCCCCCGGGAGAAAGTAAGAAGCTGATGGGTCAAGCCCTGAGCTCTAAGGCAGGCCACTTCCGCTTCAACCAGTGGCTTATACAGCTCACTCCCCTCTTCGGCATAGATTCGGGCATAGGAGACATTCCCCAGAATGGCGGCCAGGATATTGTTGAAGTCATGGGCGATCCCCCCGGCCAGCGTACCCATCGACTCCAGTTTCCGGGCGTTTATAAGCTCCTCCTCCATCAGCTTCCGCTCGGTGATATCCCGAATGATGGACAATATTTTATCCTCGCCACAAGGTACAATACGCATTTCAAAGTATCGCGGTTCACCGTCAATGGGCAAGTCGTACTCATAGATCTGAATCTTGCCGCTACCGAGGACTTGCTCAATCAAATCCAGGAGAATGGCAGTAAACTCTTTCGGAAATATATCTTGCATTTTCTTCCCCAAAAATTGTTCGGGGAGTGCATACAATATATCTGGATTGGCGGCATGGTAATCGAGGAATCTTCCATCTCTACTTTGAACAAACATCAGATCGGGTTGAGCGTTCAAGATGGCGCGATTTCTCGCCTCGCTCTCCCGCAATGCTTCTTCCGCCCTCTGGCGCTCTGTAATGTCCTCGAATGTCCCCAGAACACCCATAACCTGGCCATCAGCATCGAGAAGCGGAACTTTGTTCGTCTCAACCCATGCCTCAGTACCATCCGCTCTCCTCATATGCTCCTTAATACGAAACTCCGGGACAACTGATTCCATAACCCGCCTATCGCACTCCCGGTAGAGGTCAGCCTCATATTTCGTCATCGAGAGTTCGTAATCGGTCTTACCCACAATATCCTCGGGCTCGTCAAGCCCCACAATCTCCGCGAATGCCTTGTTACATCCAATATATTTCAACTTAAGATCTTTCCAGAATACGGCCTGAGGTATGTTGGCGATAACTAATTGAAGCATCTCTTCCGACATGCGCAGTGCTTTTTTCTCTCGCATCCGCTCGGTTATATTCTCGGATATCCCCACGTACCCCAAAACCTGTCCCGAAGAATCCGTCAGGGGGGTCATCTTGAGATTGACCGTTATTAACCCCCCGTCTTTGCGCCGGTTGAATATCTCCCCTTCCCATAAACCGCTGGAAGCTTCCTCGGCGATCCTCCTCGCCAGATCGAGAGGGTTCCCCGGAATACCCTCAAAATACTTATCCGCTTTCAGCCCCATCAACTCTTCCGGATCATACCCCAACAGATCCTCGCAAGCCGCGTTGACATAAACAATCTTATGATTGAGATCGGTAACCACCACCATCTCGCTCAGCCCTTCCATGGCAAAGAAGAAAGCGGAGAGAGGATCATGGTCCCGGGGTGCATTTTTCGGACCGGTTAGATGGCTGCGGATTCTCGACAGTTCTTCCAATAATGATGGATTTGTTTTCATTGTATATACACGAATCAACACAGATTAGAACACAGATACACACAGATCATCGAACTTGGTCCCGCCAGTAATCAAGGATCTTCTTCAATGTCTCATCGATTGAAAATCTCGGTTCCCAGCCGGTGGCCTGGGTAAACCGGGTACGGTCTCCCTGAAAGATCGGCACTTCGGAGTCCCGCATTCTCTCCGGATCCTGCCTGATCTTGATCTCAGCATCACTTAGAGCCAACAGCTTATCCAGGATCTCTTTGATCTTATAAACTCTTCCCGAGCAGATATTATAGGGGTTGGCTGGCTCACAGTGTTCTGCGGCCATCCGGTAAGCCCTAACCATATCCCTGACATCGGTAAAATCACGGGCGGCCTCCAGATTCCCCACCTTTAGAACCGGCTCTTGCTTCCCGGCCTCGATCCGGGCAACCTGGAGCGCGAAGGATGAGGTAACAAAACTCGCCCGCTGGCCGGGGCCGATGTGGTTAAACGGCCTTAATACCACACATTTCACCCCCTTAACCCGGTGGTAATAGAAGGCCGTCTCTTCCGCGCAGACCTTGGTCAGCGCGTAGATATTCAAAGGCCTGAATACATTATCTTCGGTGAGCGGCATGCGGGATCTATCGGCATCTCCATAGACCTCAGCGGAACTGATGAGAATCACCCCGGCATCGGGTGCGTTCTCCCGGGTCTCCTCCAGCATGTTAAGGCTTCCCTTTACGTTAATCTCGAAAGCCATCTGAGGGGCATTCTGAGCATCAGGAACGAATGAGGTCCCGGCCAGATGGAAAATAGTGTCCGGTCTTTGCTTCCTGATCACATATCCCACATCCTTGGAACTGAGGATATCGCACTCATCCACCCGGACCCGGTAGATAAGGTCGGTGAGATTACTCAAAACAGCTCCATATCGTTCGATTCCGGATACTATCCAGCCCTGACCAATAAGCTCTCTCGCCAGATGACTCCCGGCAAACCCGGCTATTCCGGTTATTAACGCGCGTTTCGTCATTTAACACCCATTGTTAGGTAGTAATTATAAGTATAGTAAAGGCAAAACTAAAAAGCTGAATATTGCTCACTGCTTACTGTTTACTGATAACTGGTTACTTCCCACTCCCGACTCTCTCCACATCGGAATCTACCATCATCTCGATCAAAGCGACAAAATCAACCTCCGGCACCCAACCCAGCTTCTTCCGGGCTTTGCTGGAGTCTCCCAGCAGGAGCTGGACCTCGGCCGGTCGGTAAAATTTCGGGTCCACCACAATATAATCATTCCAATCAAGGTCGACCCGGGCAAAGGCAATCTCGCACATCCGTTTTACCGTATTGGTTTCACCGGTAGCAATGACATAATCATCCGGTTCGTCCGCCTGGAGCATCAGCCACATCGCCCGGACATAGTCACCGGCAAAACCCCAATCCCGCTTGGCTTCCAAGTTCCCCAGACGCAGCTCCTTCTGTAGCCCGGCCTTAATCCGTGCCACCGCGTAGGTAACCTTCCGGGTAACAAACTCCAGCCCTCTCCGGGGTGACTCATGGTTGAAGAGGATACCGGAGACAGCGAACATATCATAGCTCTCCCGGCAATTGATCGTAATCCAATGACCATAAACCTTGGCAACTCCGTAAGGGCTCCTCGGATAAAACGGGGTCGCCTCACTCTGAGGGGTCTCTATAACCTTGCCAAACATCTCACTGGAAGAGGCTTGATAGAACCGGATCTCCGGATTGACAATCCGAATTGCTTCAAGGAGCCTCGTCACCCCCAGTCCGGTTACCTCACCGGTCAGAATGGGCTGACTCCATGAAGCTGGGACAAATGACTGTGCTCCCAGGTTATAGACCTCATCCGGTTCTGAATCATTGAGAGCCTTAATCAATGAGTTCTCGTCGATCAGATCACCCGAGATCAGTTCCATACCACTCTCCAGCAGATGATCGAGGCGCTCGGTGGTGATAGTGCTAGACCGGCGCTGCAGGCCAAAGACCTTATAACCTTTCTCCAGAAGGAATTCCGCCAGATATGATCCATCCTGGCCGGTGATACCCGTAATTAAAGCATTCTTCATAATCAATCAGCTCCTCAGGACGCTAAATATAGTAGCACTGTCTTAAGTAAGTTTGTTTTCCAATGGATATCGAAAAATTTATAGTAGCAAAATAATCAATATTCTTTTAACATATATTATTTCTTTTTAATAACTATTTATCAGAATAGACTATCTCCAATCACGGCATTGTATTTACCCCGGACTTTTTCTGCTGAGCAGGTAGATAAATATACCGCCGCCCAGTATCCCTGTGACCACGCCGACCGGGAGTTCCATGGGAGCCAGAATGGTCCGGGCCAGTGTGTCGCAGAGAACCAGGAAAATACCTCCCGCCAGGAATGAGGCCGGAATTAAGGACCGATGGTCAGTGCCAAAGATAAGACGAACGGTATGAGGCACTATCAACCCTACGAAGCCGATAATCCCGGCCACCGAGACAGCTGTTCCGGCCAGGAGCGCTCCGAGGAAAAATATCCACTTCTTATCCCGTTCCAGCCGAATCCCCAGATGGCGAGCCCCTTCCTCTCCCAACGCGAGCGCGTTCAAAGTCCAGGCCAGACCAAGAGATGCCGCCGTTCCCAGCAGAATCACCGGAACCGCGAATCGAATCAGAGAAATATCACAGCCGGCGAGAGAACCCATTGTCCAGTAGATAACCGCCCGGAAGGTGCTTAGATTCACCACTGACAGCAGCAGCATTATCAGCGCTGAACATATAAATGATATCATCACCCCGACCAGTAACAGATAAGGGATCTTCAGAAACCGGCGGCGACGGGCAATAGTATAGGCAAAAGATACCGCTAACCAAGCTCCGGCAAATCCGAAGAGAGGCAGAAGCAACTTAGGAAACGCTCCCCCAAGCAGAAACCCCAGACTGACACCCAGTGCCGCCCCCCCGGAAACACCCAGGGTATATGGTTCAACCAGGGGATTACGGAAGAGCCCCTGAAATAGAACCCCGGATACTGCCAGTCCTCCCCCCACCACAATTCCCAGAATGATCCTGGGAAGCCGGAGGCGGAAGACAATTGTCGCGTCCATAGAACTATCCGTGATCCCGAATAAATAATCAAAGAGCATACGGATTATCCGGGTAAAAGAGAAGAACACCGTTCCCACCTGGAGAGACCCGATCGATACCAGGAGAAGAGCGGCTATCAGAAGCCCAAATATAATAACTGTCCGTTTCTTGGTTCGTAACAATTGGCGGTTGACAAAAGACGGTTGTCGCTTGCTGCTTGCCGGTGGCCGGTGGCCTTTGCCAGGTATCGTTCGATGTTCGACGTTGGAAGTTCGACGTTCGACGTTCATTCTTTATCCTTTCGTCCCTCACCCATCATCCTCTTTCCCCTCCCTTCGGCGATAAATGACTCAATCTTAGAAATCCCCTCCATAAGCCCGGGACTCAACCGACAGACAAGATCCGGATCAATTACATAAATCCTCTGATTTTGCACAGCCTGCAATTCAGGGAATTTCTCCCAGAATGCTACCCCCGCCTCTGCCTCACTCCCCATCGCGGCTATAATAATCACTTCCGGGTCATCGGCCAATACTCGCTCCCGGCTGATAGAAGGGTAGCGGGAAAACAGATCCGCCGCGATATTATCTCCTCCGGCAATCTTAATCATCTCGCCAATCAAGGTCTCTTTATTGATGGTAACCAGCGGCTTAACTCCAACCTGGAGAAAGACCGTCACCGGAGGCAGACCGGCCGAGGCAAGACGTATCCGGTTAAGCCGGTTCTTAAATTCGTCAATCAACCTCCCGGCTTCCTTCTCCCGTCCCAGGATATATCCAAGTTGCCGGAGGAGTTCAAAGTAACCCTGAAAAGATGAAAACTGTCCGGAGACAAAGACCGGGATCTCAAGCCTTCGGAGGGTGGAAATAATTCCGGGGTTATTGCCTTCCCTGGTAGCCAGAACCAGCTCGGGATTGAGAGCGACAATACGTTCCAGATTCGGCTGCCAGAGTCCGCCGAGACGTTCCGGAGTAGCAAGATTATCCTGGTACCGGCAGTAATTGGTTATACCGACCAACCGGTCACCAACTCCCAGAGCAATGATATTCCCGGTAAAATCAGGATTGAGAGAAACAATCGTGTGCGGGGGTTTTAAAAATTCTAGCGTCTCCCCGGTTGCGTCAACAACAACAATCCTCTCCTCAGCCGGAAAAAGGCATTCAGCCCACAGGAGAAATACACCCGGGATCAGGAGAGTCACAACTAAGATTTTTCGTATGTCGCAGGCCATTTCTACAACTTTTTGGAAGAAGTATTCAGATAATAAACATGCCTGCAATATTGGTCAAATGCTTACACCCTCTTATTTTTTTAAAGGAAAAATAAGATACCGGAGGCGGGATTTGAACCCGCACGAGGTTTCCCTCAAGGGATTTTAAGTCCCTTGTGTCTGCCAATTCCACCACTCCGGCCCATCTGTTTTCTAAGCTTGGTCATACTCAAAAAGGTTAAAAAGGCTTTTCGAGTATGGCATAGCTTATCTCAGGAAAAACTTAGTGAAAAACACTGAAGTTAACACCCCGTGATTAACCGACCTGAACTCCCGACAGAAAATATTTTAACTTTTTTCTTCTCCCCGTGGGGAGAAGAAAAAAGGCGCGGACCGGATTCGAACCGGTGAATAGCGATTTTGCAGACCGCCGCCTTACCACTTGGCTACCGCGCCATTTATTTTTCCTTTGGAAAAATAAATGCTAATAATACTTGTATATCTAATCCAATTCCCGAAAGGGGAAAATTACTTTTTTTGCCACTAAGATACTAAGGCACAAAGAGAAAACTTTAAAGGCACATGACAAAATTGTTTGTTTTTCTTAGTGTCTTTGTGGCAGATTTATTGTCCCGGTAATATCAATTAAGACAACCGGGATCCCGAAGTATTTCGGTCCCGATATTTACAATCAAACAAACCGGGATCCCGAAGTATTTCGGGAGAGAAACTTACGAATAATCCATCGTCAACTTGATAATACGATCCGCCAGATCATCTTTACTCATCATTGGCCATTGGTCCGCCATTCCCCGGCGATCAAAAACAATTACTTGATTCGTATCTCCGGAAAATCCGCTACCGGGGGCTGAGATATCGTTGGAGATTATTAAATCAAGATTCTTACTTTTTAACTTTTTCAGGGCATTGTCAATGATATTCTCAGTCTCCGCTGAAAATCCAATAAGGATTGTATCTCCTTTTTTCTGGCCAAGTTCCTCAAGAATATCCGGATTCCTTACCAACTTGAGAGATATATCCGCGCTGCCCTTTTTTAACTTATGCCGGGAATTATCCTCCGGGCGATAATCAGCAACTGCCGCCGCCATGATAACCGCGTCCGCGGAGGGGAAATGGCTATTCACCGCCTCTCTCATCTCCAAAGCCGAAATCACCGGAACCAGAACTGCCCCTGCAATTGGAGGCAACTCGACCGGTCCACTTATCAGGATCACTTCCTGCCCCTGGCCTATCGCGGCCCGGGCCAGAGCGTAACCCATCTTACCGCTGGAGGGGTTAGAGATAAATCGGAACGGGTCGATAAACTCCCGGGTTGGCCCGGCTGTAATGATAATTCTTTTTCTCAATAAATTTTGTTCTTCAGGGAATTCCTTATTACCAACTTCTGGATTTTTCCTAAATAATCGGGGATCCTCTGGCCTGAGCAGGATTGAAATCCCTAAAAACCAGGTGAAGGTAACAACTTTAGGCACTTCAAACTTTAGGCACTTTAGGCACTTAAAACTACCTCAATCTCGCGGATAATAGTATCGGTCGATGCCATTCGGCCCTGCCCCTCATATCCGCAGGCCAGATACCCGGATTCCGGGCCGACAAAAGTCACCCCGATATCAGCCAGTTTTCGGATATTCGCCTGGACAATCTGGTTTTCGTACATACCGGTATTCATAGCCGGGGCGATGATAAGAGGCGCGTGGGTTGCCATCACAACCGAACTGAGTAGATCATCGGCCAGACCAACGGCCATCTTCCCGATAAAATTCGCGGTAGCCGGGGCGATTACCAATAAATCGGCCTTTTCCGCGAGAGAAATATGTACCGGAGAAAACTGCCTCTGCTCCTCGAAGAGATCCGCGTATACCGGGTTGCCAGATAATGTCTCAAATGTCAGAGGAGCGATAAATTCACGGGCGGCCCTGGTCACTACCGTAAAGACCTCCCCTCCCCTCTGTTTCAGTTTGCTGACCAGATCCGCGGCTTTATAAGCGGCAATAGATCCGGTAACACCCAGAACTACTATAGACCCGACTAATGGAGAATCAGGATTCATCCGGTTCATTATTCTCTTCCGGTGGCGCCAGCGCGATCTTGCCGGCGGCAATCTCCTCGATGGCAACCATAATCGGTTTCTCTCCTTCTTGATCGGGGAGCAGACTCTTCTCCCCCCGGGTCAAACTGACCGTTCTTTTCGCGGCAAGATAAACCAGGGAATAAACATTATCGATTTTCTTCAGACATGACTCTGTCGTTAGTGCGAACATTCTCCAACCTCCTGATTAATTATTTTATTTTATGAAATTTTTGGGTACTGACAACTTAAATAGCTGGGGCAATTATATCTTCTACGATCCGGGAAAGATAATCTACCCGACATTTTTCGGCCCGGATAATCGATTTGATATCCGCTACCGCGACCGTCAGGTCATCATTAATAACGCAGTAATCATAACTCTTATATCGGCTTATCTCTTCCCTGGCCTGGGCTGACCTTTTCATGATCACTTCTGGACTATCCGTCTTCCGATCAACCAACCGCGCTTTCAGAACATCAAGCGAAGGGGGGAGGAGAAATATATAGATGGCCCGGACCCCGGTCTCCTGTATCGACTGTGCTCCCTGAACATCCACCACCAGGATAACATCACGCCCGGCATCAAGTTCCTCTTCAATATAATCCCGACCAGATCCATAGTAGTTATCGTAGATAACCGCGTGTTCCAGAAACCTCCCAACCTTTAGTTTCTCCTGAAACTCTTCCCGGGAGAGGAAGAAGTAATCCACCCCATTTACTTCTCCGGGCCGGGCCGGCCGGGTCGTGGAAGTAACCGCTCTTCTAAGGTCAGGCAGCTCCTTAAGCAGAGCCTCACAGACCGTAGTTTTACCCGCTCCCGAGGGGGCTGATAATATAAAAAAATGACCGTTCATTATAAATTAGTAATCAGTTATCAGTAACCGGTAATCAGTATGACCAGCTAGAACTTACTCGAAAAGGTATTTTTAACTTTTTGTGCTCAAAAAACTAAATATTCACCACGAAGGTCACGGAAAACACGAAGAAAAACAAAGAAAGCTATGTAATTATTCCTGTTTTTTTCAAATTCCTTCGTGAACTTCGTGTTCTTCGTGGTTAAAAAGGCTTTTCGAGTAAGGTCCAGCTAGCGACAACTTTAGGCACTTTAGCGCACTTTAGGCACTTTCAACTTCTCTTCTCTTCACTTCACTCCACATTCCTGGCTTGTTCCCGGAGACTCTCAAGTTCCGATTTCATCAGTATGACCTGACAGGAGATCTGACTATCTGACGCTTTATCTCCCAGGGTAGTAACTTCCCGGAGCATCTCCTGACAGAGAAACTCCAGTGATTTTCCGGAAGGCTCATCGGAGGCGAGAAACTCCTTGAACTGTATTATATGGCTCTCCAAGCGGGAGCTTTCCTCCTGAACATTCGCCACACCGGATTTCTCTCCACCGGATTTTCCGGATGGTCGTGCTTTCTTCTTCTCCTTCAACTCTTTCTTTTTCTTCTTCAGCCTGGCCCGAACCCTAATCAAAGATCCGTTGAGAGCGCGAAGGTGTTTTGAGAGGTCAGTTCTCATCCGGGCTCCTTCTTTCTCCCGCATCGATATAAGCTCATCCAATGCCTGGTTCAGGCTAACTACAACCTGTTTTTTAAACCCCGTGACCGACGGCGTAATTGCTGATGTCTCCAGCACGCCGGGGAGGTTGATCAAAACCTCTGGCCCTATCGATGAGTTGGATTTAATAACCTTCCGAAGTCGGTTGAGGGAATTCCAATATTTCTTGGCCAGAGCTTCATTTATAATCACCCGATAACGTTCTCCCGTCTGCTTAAAGGCTATATATACATTCACTCTTCCTCGAGAGAGACGATTCGATATTTTTTTAACTATATAACTCTCCAGACTCTGATATCGGGACGGGAGTTTAACTTTAATATCAAGAAAACGATGATTATACGATTGCAGTTCCGTCTTTACCGTAAACTCATTCGACTCTGAATCACCACTGCCATATCCCGTCATACTGATCATAATTTAACTCTTCCTCGTTAATTTATACTTTTGAAACCAAATATATGCTTAAAATTCCCTGAAATGCTGGTTCCATACTTGCAAACTCCTATTTTTTTAAAGAAAAAATAAGATGGTGAAGGTATCAAAAGAACTGGCAACTGTCTATGGTATAAATATTCGGTTTTACTCACCGATCATCTCTCAGCTTGGCCAGCAGATCTTTCATATCGGCGGGGATGGGGGCAATGAACTCCATCTGCTCTCCGCTAACAGGATGTGCGATCCGGAGACGGTGAGCGTGGAGCATCTGCCGGGGGATATTCAAACGGCGACTCTCCTCCGCACCCCGGGATCCATACTCTCTGTCACCCAGAACCGGATAACCGAATCGGGATAGATGAACCCGGATCTGATGGGTCCGGCCAGTCTTGATTACCAACCGGAGGTAGGTACAATTAACAAACCTCTCTATAACTTTGTACTCAGTGTGGGCTTTACGCCCCCCGGTATATTTCACCGCCATCCGAATTCTATTCCGATCGGATCGGCCGATCGGATAGGTCAGCCTCCCGAAGTCAAGAGGGGGAATACCAAAGACAATAGCAAGGTACTCCTTCCCAACCGTACGATCCTTGAATTGCCGGGTCAATTCTTCATGGGATCGATTATCTTTGGCGGCTATCATCACCCCCGAAGTATCCCGATCCAACCGGTGCACAATCCCCGGACGGAGGACTCCACCACCGTCGGAGAGCATATCACAGTGATGAAGCAGTGCATTGACCAGTGTCCCCCCCTGTCCTGCCCGAACGGGATGAACCGTCAGCCCCGGAGATTTGTTGATCACAATAATCGAGTTATCTTCATAGAGAACATCCAGTGGGATAGGTTCAGGGAGCGGGGATTCAGGAGGCGCCGGAGGGATAAATACCTCAACCCGATCGCCGGAGGCAACCGAATGGCGAGGTTTTAACCGTTCTCCATTAACCAGAACTCCTCCCTCCTCAATCAGTGCCTTTAGCCGGCTCCGGGAGTACTCCTGTAATCGGTGAACCAGGAATAGATCCTGGCGGAACCCTGATTCTTCTTCGGAGACATAGAACTCTTTTTTTTCAGGCTTCAAAATATCAGAACTTAACCCTCACTTCGTTTGGGAACTAAATTGAACTACAAATTACGCGAATTACACGAATTGTGCTGATTAGGGGCAAAACAATCAGCCTAATCCGCTTAATCCGCGGTTCAATTATCTTTCTTTGCATCTTTGTGGTTCTGTTTTTTTCCAAAGAGAACCAATACTATCAGAATCGTCACCCCGACACAGATCGCGCTATCGGCGACATTAAAGGCCGGCCAATGGTAGGATCCGAACTTGAAATCCAGGAAATCCACCACATGATTAAAACGGAACCGGTCGATCAGATTTCCGACCGCGCCGCCCAGGATCAATCCTCCGGAGATTCTGGCCATCGAACTGCCGGAGAAGAAACTGCGATAGAAGAAGATCAGGACTGCTATCGTCAGGATAGATAGGATAATGAAGAGATAGTTACGGCCGGGGAAGATACCGAAGGCCGCGCCCCGGTTATAGACCAGAGTAAGGTAAAAAAAATCGTCGATTACCGTTACCTTCCCGGAACTGAGAATATCGATCATCCACCATTTGGAGATCTGATCGGCAATGATAATTACCAGTGCTATAATTCCGGTTAGCATGACATTACTCGAAGGGGTATTTTGAACCCTTTATCTAAAACAACGAAGTAATTCACCACGAAGGTCACGAAAGACACGAAGAATAGGAGAAAAAATACTATTATTTTGCTCATCTATCAAAAAACCTTCGTGCTCTTCGTGTCCTTCGTGGTTTCAATTAGAGTCTATCAGAGAGAAATCTGCTCCCGGCAGTGGCCGCAGATAAGCGGATCTTCCGGCGACTCACCGATTGTTAATGAATACTTCCAGCAACGGGAACATTTCTTCCCTTCAGCCCGATCCACCAGAATCCTGACCCCGTCTATCTCGGTAATCTGAGCTGCCGGGCTGAAAGCATTATCACTCACCCGGCGCACTTTTACCCCGGAGACAATCAGCAGTTCCGGGAGTTTTTCCTCATACTCTTTCAATAAAACTCCCCATCCGTCATCGGCAACCTCAATAATTATCGCGGCTTCCAGAGAAGTACCGATCTTCCCTTCGGAACGAAACTTTTCCAGCAGTTTCAGGGCTTCATCCCGGAGGATAAGTAATCTCTCCCACCTCTCTCTCAGTTTCTTATCCCGCCACTCCGGATGATCCGCCGGCCAGGACGCGAGGTGGACACTCCGCGGAAGATTCAGTTTTTCTCCCAGGTGTCCCCAGACCTCTTCCGCGGTAAAGACTAAGATCGGAGCCAGGAGCCTGGTCAAAATTGAAGTAATCTCCAGGAGCGCCGTCTGGGTACTCCTCCGCTTCTCTCCGGTCGCGGCCCAGGTATAGAGACGATCTTTCAATACATCCATGTAGAATGACGACATCTGGTTAACACAGAAGATGTAAATCTCACGATAGACCTTATGGAATTCAAAATTCCGGTAGGCAGCATCCACTCTCTCTCTCAGTCCTTCCACTTCCATCAGGGCCCAACGGTCTATCTCATCCATATCCTCATATTTGACCCGATCGGTCTCCGGATTAAAATCATAGAGGTTTCCCAGGCAATACTTAAAAGTATTTCTGATCTTCCGGTAAGCCTCGGAAGTCTTCCTGATCAGATCAAATGATACTCCAATATCTTTCTGGTAATCAACGGAAGCAAACCAGAGTCTGAGGATATCGGCCGGTGATTTTTTCAAAGCCCCATCCACTGAAATATAATTTCCCCGTGACTTGGACATCTTTTCGCCATTCTCATCTACCACGAATCCGTGAGTAAGAACCGTTTTGAACGGGGCTTCATCCATTGTCGCCGTGGAGAGCAGCAGCGAAAGCTGAAACCAACCGCGATGCTGATCCGATCCTTCCAGGTAAAGATCAGCCGGGAAGCGGAGTTCCGGGTTCGCCATCACCACCGCGCGGTGGGATGACCCGGATTCAAACCAGACATCAAATATGTCATTTTCCTTCTTAAACTCACCTCCCCCGCAGGCGGCACATGACACCCCGGGAGGCAAAAGTTCATCGGCGGTGAGTTTAAACCAGCAATCGGATCCATCTTCCTTAAATAGGCTGATAATATGTTCGATCACTCCGGGATCCAGCAGCGCTTCTCCGCATTTTTTGCAGTAGAAGCCGGGGATCGGGATACCCCAGATCCTCTGACGGGAGATACACCAATCCGGCCGCTGCTCCAGCATGGCCCGGATCCGCTTCTCCCCGTAACCGGGAACCCACTTTACCTTATCCACTTCCCCCAGGAGATCTTCCCGGAGATTACGGTTTGAGAGAGAGACAAACCACTGACGGGTAGCCCGGAAGATAACCGGTTTCCGGCACCGCCAACAATGAGGGTAAGAATGCCTGATCACTCCGCGGTAGAGAAGCAGCCCTTTCTCCCTGAGCTTCTCCGCGATCCGGTTGTTTGCCTCCAGGACATTGACTCCTTCCAGGTCAGGGATCTCCCCGGTAAAGGCTCCCCGGCTATCAACCGGACTGATGATCTCAAGCCCGTATCTCTTCCCGGAGACATAATCTTCCTGCCCGTGACCGGGAGCGGTATGGACGCATCCGGTACCCTCCTCCAGGTTGACATAATCCGCCAGGATGACCGGACATTCCTTATCAAGCCAGGGATGGCGATAGATGAGGTTCTCGAGTTCCCGTCCGGCGACTTTTCCCAGGATAGAATAATCCTCGATTCCGGTATCTTTCGCGACCCGCTCTATGGCATCGGCGGCCATTATAACCTTCCTTTCTTCTCCGCTATCTGGATCCCGAAATCCGATTAAAGCGTATTGAAAGTCGGAATTAACCGCGGCAGCCAGATTGCCGGGCAATGTCCACGGGGTCGTGGTCCAGACCAGAATCGATACCATACCGTCCGATTCACCAGGGAAGATGTCCGTAAGCTCTGAAACCAGCGGAAAATATACATAGACCGAGGTGTCATCCCGTTCTTTATATTCCAGTTCGGCTTCAGCCAGGGCCGTCTCGCAGCTCATGCACCAATGAATAGGCTTGAGCTGCCGGTAGACAAATCCCCTCTCGACCATCTTCTTAAAAACTTCCAGAACCGCGGCCTCATATAAGGGATTGATCGTCAGATAAGGATTATCCCAATCACCCAGACACCCCAGACTCTTGAACTGCTTCCGGTTGGCTTCCACGTACTTTAGCGCGAATTTTCGGCAGCGGCCCCGGATCTGGAGGTCAGTCATATCCTTCTCCCTTCCAGCCAGCTCAGTCATAACTTTATGCTCAATAGGAAGACCGTGACAGTCCCAACCGGGAATATACGGAGCATCGAAACCGTGCATGGTCTGAAACCGAATAATAATATCCTTCAATATCTTATTCATCCCGGTCCCAATATGGAGGTCTCCGGTCGGGTAAGGGGGTCCATCATGAAGAGTATAGTTAGGTCTCCCGCGCCGGGCCTCCCGGATCAGTGAGTATAGCCCCATCTCTTCCCAGTCCTTCAGATACTTCGGTTCCTTCTGCGCCAGATTAGCCCGCATCCCAAACGAAGTCTTCGGCAGGTTCAGTGTATCTTTATAGTTATCTTTCATTTTATCACCAGCATAGTAATCTTTTGGTTCTCAGTTACATTGTGAGCAATTAATAGTTTATTGAAATTCCGAAACAGCAAGGTATCAGTGCCCAACTACCATGTCAATCCGAAATAAGCCGACAGCATCCGAGTATCGGCCAGCATCAATAAGGCATACCCCACAATATATTCTCTTATTAGATCTATAATACTTTGCTGGATATCTCTAATAAGAACCGTGTTCTAATTTGTGTACATATCTTGCTCGTACGAGCAAGATATGTACACAAATTAGAAAAGGGAAGTGAGGATTTATTTTTCAATGGGGCAGAGTAACCCCGTAATTATTCTGGAGAAGAATGCCTTTCCCCTCTATGGTAAGGATTATATGAATTATTTGCGGGGTATCTTTTCGCCCTGCCAAACAGTATAATGTTAATCGAATGAAAATACTTCTTCTAAATCCCTGGATCTATGATTTCGCGGCTTATGACCTCTGGTTGAAGCCGTTCGGGTTGCTGCGGGTGGGGGCATTATTGCGGGAATGGGGGTGGGAGGTGGAGTTGATTGACTGCCTGGATCGGTTTCACCCCCGTCTGCCCGAGTTTTTTGGGGGAAAATATCCCCGCCGGGATCGCTTCGGTTGCGGAAAGTATTATAAAACCGAGGTTCTAAAGCCTCCTCCCCTGAAGGAGATCGAGCGGCGCTACTTCCGTTACGGCCTTCCGCTTGAGTTATTTCATGATGAGATTGACGAGATTGAGAGACCTGACCTGATTTTGATTGGCTCAACCATGACTTACTGGTATCCCGGATATTTTCTAGCTATTGAGCTGACCCGGGAATACTTTCCCGAAACTCCGATTATTCTGGGAGGGATCTACCCCACATTATGTCCTGACCACGCCCGGGATCATTCCGGCGCTGACGCTGTTCATACCGGCGGAGGAATCAGGGAACTGGCGAAGATAATGACGGAACTGAGATTCCCGTCCCCTCCCCCGTACCCTGGGATGGATCTCACTCCAGTGTATGACCTCCTCTCCAATCGATCGGCCCTCGCGGTCCGGACCGGGCTGGGATGCCCCTACTCCTGTTCCTATTGCGCCGCTTCACTTCTGGAACCGGATCTCCGGCAGCGTGAGCCCCTGTCGGTCGTGGAAGAGATAACAGAATATATCCGGGAATTCGGAACAACCGATATCGCCTTCTATGATAACGCTCTCCTCTTCAACGCGGAGAACCACCTTAACCGGATCCTCTCTCTTCTGATCAAGCGGAAGGTCACCGGCCGTTTTCACACCCCCAATGGGCTCCACGCCCGGCTGCTGAGTCGGGAAACCGCAGCCCTGATGAAAGAGAGCGGGTTTATCGAACCACGGCTCAGTCTGGAATCGTCCCAGGAGGAACGGCAGAAGCTAACCGGAGGCAAGGTGGAAAATCGGGATCTGATCCGGGCGCTCGATTATTTTGAAGCCGCCGGATTCAAACGGTCGGAGGTCCCGGTTTATCTGATGTTCGGGCTTCCCGGACAGAGCCCGGAGGAGGTGGAGAAAGATATCCGTTTCGTGCACGATCTGGGGGCATCCATTACTCTGGCGGCTTACTCACCCATCCCCGGGACACGGGATTATGCTCAACTGCTCCGGGAAGGGGCAATCCAAGAAGATATGGACCCTCTTATTCAGAACAACACTATTTTTTGCCTACGGCAAAAAATATTTTCTTCCGATCAGATACGTGATTTGAGAAAAATGGCGTCAGGACTGAACCGGAAACTTGAAACGTAAACCTTAAGATGCTTTGAATCCCGGGTTTATTATTTGATCTTTCTATTCAATGTGCAACATGTGCTCGTACGAGCACATGTTGCACACTATTAGGTAAAGGTATAAGTGTGGAACGTGAAATTATCGCCCGGATCGGCGAATGCCATAGTCGTCGAATGGCACCTACTTCGTCCAGAGAATCTAATATAATCCTGATAAACCTGGATATATGCGAAAAACAACCGGCGCAATTGAAGTTCCCCCAGAAGCTTAACTTGAAACACGTATCTCCACATGGTATTATTTATTTATCATGAATAAAGTAATTAGAATACAGTCCATCTTTTTAGTTATATCCTTGATTTTGATCATCTTTTCCCCGGGATGCAAACCGGAACTTAAAGAAGGCAAGAAAATGACTATCTCGACAGTATCAACTCCTGCCGGGATAGATAATTTACACGAAAAGGGCATCATCCCTCATAAGGCAAAATTCTCCCGGAAGTGGGAGGAATAGCACTGAATGAGAAACAAAGTCCAATGCGAACTCTGCCCCAGGATGTGCATTCTATCGCCGGGGCAACGGGGGGAATGTCGGGCCAGGGAAAATATTAACGGGGAGCTGACTACACTGGTCTATGGTAATCCCTGCGCGGTCCATGTTGATCCGATTGAGAAGAAGCCGCTCTTCCATGTCCTGCCCGGTTCTCCCATCTTCTCGATCGCTACCGCCGGCTGTAACCTCCACTGCCGGTTCTGCCAGAACTGGGAGATCTCCCAGCGGCCGCCGGAGGAGACCAATAACTATGATCTCCCTCCGGAGAAGGTGGTGGCGGGTGCCCTCAACAAGAACTGCCTCTCCATCGCCTATACCTATTCGGAGCCGATAATCTTCTATGAATATATGTATGACACCTCCGTACTGGCTCATAAGAAAGGGTTGAAGAATGTCATGGTTACCGCCGGCTATATAAACGAGGGGCCGCTCCGGGAACTATGTCCGGTCATTGATGTCGCCAATGTCGATCTGAAAGGTGACGCAGAATACTACCGGGAGGTGGTCCGAGGGACGCTGCCGCCGGTTTTGAGAACTCTGGAAGTGATGAAGGAGATGGGGGTATGGGTAGAGATAACCAACCTGATTGTCCCTACTTTGAATGACAGACCGGATCAGATTAAATGGCTGGCGGGATGGGTTCATGACCATCTGGGACCCGATACCCCGATCCACTTCTCCCGGTTTCATCCCATGTATAAACTCCGGAACCTCCCCCCTACCCCAGTTGAGACATTGAAACTGGCACGAAAGATCGCTCTTGATAAAGGACTCCGCTATGTTTACACCGGTAATGTCCCGGGGCTCCCCGGCGAGACAACTTTCTGCCCGGACTGCGGAAAGAAAGTGATCGGAAGGATCGGCTACCGGATCCTGGAGAATAATCTAAAGAACGGAAAATGCGGTTCCTGCGGGCATGCCATCCCCGGTATCTGGATCTAATTAAACCACGAAAAACACGAAGATTACGAAGAAAAATCATAAAACATTTCTCCTCTTCGTGGACTTCGTGCTCTTCGTGGTAATATAATAGGATGAAGAACATGAGAAAGATAGACAGGAATATAAACCGGCGGCGGTTTCTGAAGGAAGGGTTCTCCTGGGCAGCTCTGGCCGGGCTTTATCCCCTGGTTAAACTGATCCAGCAAGAAGATATGAACTCCGAACCCATCCCCCGGAAAGCTCGTCACTGGCGGCGACTGGCTGGTTAAAATCCAATTATACTCCGCTCATATACCATTACAAAGCTGGGCGAAGCCACGAAAAATATGGGGCAGTATGTTAGCAATCCATTTCGCAAGTCCCTATCAGATTTTGTGTACATTTCTTGCTCGTACGAGCAAGAAATGTACACAAATTGAATTGAGATTGTCCTGGAGTTATTATTATCCGGCTATCTCGTTACCGGAAGATCGCCCGAAGTCCCGTAGTAGACCCGGGAGGTTCCCCGGATCGCCCAAAGACCGGATGATCCGCGGAAGATACCGATATCATCAGACAGATTTCCGGTATAATCGGAGGGAACCGGCTGATCAGTCCCGGCTCCGAAATAAACCCTGGTTATAGCTCTGATCGCCCAGAGTCCGGAAGAAGGCCTGAAGATACCGGCGCTCCAGGTA
>Ga0208771_1000176_pt1 | contig 40125 bp, 35 predicted proteins | sample AntAceMetag02UKX_FD_184775 | JGI IMG/M metagenome (GOLD analysis project Ga0208771, IMG submission 184775) | Saline lake microbial communities from Ace Lake, Antarctica - Antarctic Ace Lake Metagenome 02UKX (SPAdes) (version 2) | ecosystem: Environmental > Aquatic > Non-marine Saline and... | reverse complement strand
AAGGAAAGAAATAATCGCATGGTCAAAGAGGCGAAACGAACAGAAAATGAAGATCGACTGGAGATTTACAAAACAGAAAGCTGATAAGAAATTATCAGCATATTATGTAACATAACTTGTCTGTCACAACACTAGTGATATTTTTACCGGTAATCAGGCGTACAAATTATTTTTATAAAATATCTTTGCAAAGCCAAAAATTTATACTTAACATTTAGATTACAGGTATGAGATTATGCTAGCAGAATGCAAAGAACATGGATATTACCGTGGCGATTCTTGCCCGGTTTGTAATAAGGAGGGAAAATTCTTGATGAATGACCAGGAGCTCAGCTCCTTAAGCCGTATTATGGCTGGTGCATTGCGCCATTTCCCTGAGAAACTTGGATTGATGATGGATGGGAGAGGCTGGGTGGATATTTCTCTGCTAATTGATGCAATAGGCACAAGCAGATCAGGCTTCAAATGGCTCCGTGCCCATCATATAAAAGCAATGGCGTCTACTGATGAAAGAGGCAGATATCAGATCGATGGAGGGATGATTCGGGCAACATATGCCCATTCTATTGATGTGAATCTAGATGATCTTCCCCTTGCAGACATAGATGATTTCTATTATCCAGTTACAGAAGAGGAAGCAGATATGATTGTTGAAGGTGGACTGTATCCCGTTGATCGAAAGAAGGTACATCTCAGTGGAAGTATAGAAAAGGCTGTTGAGGCCGGAAGAGTAAGAACTGAGGAACCTCTTATTTTGAAGATAGATGGTGCAAAGGCAAAAAAGGATGGAATAATGATATACCATGCCGGCAAAGATGTATATATCACCGATGGTATTGATGCCAGATACATATCCAATGTAGACGATTCGGAAGTTAAGAAGGTATTGAAAGAAAAACATTAATAAACAATATTTGATTTTGGCGTATCTCTTTATTTTTGGGCTTGTAGCTCAGCTAGGTAGAGCAATCGGCTCTTAACCGATTGGCCTGGGGTTCGAATCCCCACAAGCCCGTATCATTAATTGGGGTAAGCTAGAAACAATAGGTACTTGCGATTTTCAGGTTAAAACAATCCTCATGATTTTGTAGCATATTTTCAACGGCGTCACGTTAGGCTTGCGAATCGCAGATTTCAACCAGTTTTTTAAAAGTTTAAAAAACGCTGCCAACACTTATGAAAGATGTTACACAATACTTAAAAAAAATTCTAAAATATGTGGTGTATAATGTGTAGTGTATATTGCACTAACGTAGTAGAACACAAGATTTTTATTTGTAAGATATAATAAAAATGCCATCAGGGGTGTGGCAACATATAACGTAACTGTTCAAACTACCTCATCATGAAAAGCATCGAGAGTTTGTACAAATTTTAGAGTTGGGCATAATAGCTGGTGAATTGATTTCACTCCTGGAAAACATACTAAATGTGAAAAATATATTGAGAAATTTATAATCACAAGACCATTATGACGCCGTCGCATATTTTTCCTGCTTTTTTAGATAGATTTATATTACTGCTTTCTATAATGTATTTTAGCTCGGTGGATGCTTGTGAGGAATATAAAAATAAAGTTTGGGGATAGTGCTGGGAAGATATGGAATGCCCTTAATGAAAAAGGTACGCTAGAAAAGAGGGAATTGTTAGGAGCTGCGAAGATAAACGACAAGGACTTTCATATTGGATTAGGTTGGTTGACAAGGGAAGACAAAATATTCAAAGAAAATGATGGCTATTACAGGTTGGGTAATACAAATCTAGATCATGAAATAGGTGCCGTTGCAGGGACATTATGGAAAATAATGGACATCTGGGGCGAAGCTGACATTTCTACAATGAGAAGATTGGCAGGAACTGATGAAAAAGAAATTTATTCCGCGCTTGGTTGGCTTGCAAGAGAAGACAAAATATGTGAAAACGGAGAACAAATTTACAGTTTAAAATAATTTAAGATTAATTATTAAGTGGTTGAAGAGAGAGTAATTCGGTCTAGATTCGAAGACCTATATACATGTAAAATGGATTAAATATTAAGCTGAGAGGGGCAATAGATGAAAATAGCGATGATAGGGTGGGAGTACCCGCCATTCAAGACAGGCGGACTGGGTACCCACTGTTATGGGCTCACTCGAAGCCTTGCAGACAAAGATGTGTCTGTAGATTTCTATATGCCCAAAACCAAACATAATACTAACAGCGATAAGAATAACTTGGTTATTAAAGAGATTGGGGAAACTGAAATATTTCCATATGATCGCCCTGAAGATAAGGAGATTCCTGGCCAGTTTTTTGAAAGTGTATATCGTTATAATAATTTGATCGTCGGAAAAGTCAAAGGCAACTATGATTTGATTCATTGCCATGATTGGCTTACCATGAAGGCAGGAGTGGCATTGAAAGAAAAGATGGGCGTTCCCCTTGTCGTTAGCGTTCATTCCACTGAGTACGATCGATCTGGTTGGCTATATCCAAATGATTGGTTTATCAACATTGAGAAAGAAGGTATGGAGAAAGCTGACAGAATTATTACGGTAAGTCACTTCACAAAGAGAGTTATTGTTGATAAATATGGAATAAACCCAGACAAAATCAGTGTTGTTCACAATGCAGTTTATCCTCTTGGTGAAGGAGAGAAGCAGAACATTGTATTGTTTTTAGGTAGGCTTACTATCCAAAAAGGCCCTGAGTTTTTTTTAAAAGCTGCTAAAAAAGTTTTGGAACATGGGGAAAACACTCGTTTTGTAGTTGCTGGAATGGGGGACATGTTTCCTAGTTTGATTGATAAAGCCGTGGATATGGGTATATCTAATAATGTTATTTTCACTGGACTTCTGACCGAAGAAGAGGTTGAGCATATTTATAGGATTGCTAGTGTATATGTCATGCCTTCTGTAAGCGAGCCCTTTGGTATTACAGCTCTTGAGGCTATTTCAGCTGGTACACCTACTATTGTTTCTAAAACTGCAGGTGTTGCTGAGGCATTCAAGAACTGTCTGCGAGTTGATTTTTGGGATACCGATGAAATGGCAAACAAGATCATATCTTTACTCAGATATGATCCATTGCATAAGACTTTAGCTAGAGAAGGAAAACGTGAAATTAACTTGTTTACATGGGCGCGTGTTGCTGATAAAACTATTGACATATATAACGGAGTGATTTAGCTTGACGTCAGTATGCATGTATTTCGAAGTTCATCAGCCCATGAGATTAAATCGTTTTTCGGTTTTTAATATCGGGACTGACTCTGCATCCCAGTCAAACTATTTTAACCAAAAATTAAATCACGAAATATTTGAAAAAGTAGCGAAAAAATGTTATATTCCAACAAACAATTTGTTGCTAAATTTAATTAATGAATTTGACGATAAATTCCGTTTATCTTTTAGTATCACAGGTACATTTGTTGAGTATTGTGAACAATTCATGCCTTCTGTTATTGACAGTTTTAAAGAATTGTTTGCAACAGGTGCTGTTGATTTAATTGAAGAGACTTATTTTCACTCACTTTCAGGCTTATATGATAACCTCGACGAGTTTGAAGAACAGGTAAAAATGCATCGGCAGATGATTAAAAGGATATTCAATTATGAGCCAAGAGTTTTTCGTAACACTGAGGCGATTTACGATAATCGCATCGCAAAAAAAGTTGAGGATATGGGATATAAAGGAATTATAACGGAAGGTACGGAGAAAGTATTACATTGGCGTTCGCCTAACTATGTTTATATGCCAGTCAATGCAAACATAAAGGTTTTGCTGAGAAATTATTCATTGAGTGATGATGTCGGTTTCAGGTTTTCATCTCGAAACTGGCCAGGTTTTCCATTAACCGCAGATAAGTATGCAGGCTGGATATCTCGGGCTGATGGAGACTTGGTTAATCTATTTATGGATTACGAGACCTTTGGGGAACATCAATGGACCGAGACAGGTATTTTCGATTTTCTTAGCCATCTGCCCAGAGAAGTTTTAAGACACGAACATCTTGATTTTGTTACGGTTAGCGAAGCAGTGGACAGGTATCAAACTGTGGGGGAAATCGATGTTCCTTGGGCGATTTCATGGGCAGATGAGGACCGTGATGTTTCTACTTGGCTTGGAAATGATATGCAGGTGGCATGTTTTAACGAGTTAAAGAACATCGGACGGAAATTAAAGGAAACAGGGAATGATGATTTGATTAATACTTGGCGCAGACTTCAAACATCCGATCATCTCTACTATGTTTCTACTAAGGGTTTTGAAGATGGTAATGTGCATGCATATTTTAGCCATTATGATAGTCCATATGATGGTTTCATTAATTATATGAATGTACTACAGGATCTAAAAGAGAAAGCAATCTAAAAAATTAGAGAAAAGAAGCAGTATATATCTAATCTGGTTTGGGGGATTACCCAATTTGTCTTTGTTAGGTTTAATACATGCAAACAGAACTTCTGCTAAATGGCAATATTGCAAAATTTTAAATGAGGGGCGTAAGGAAAAAGATGAGGGAATGGATTGTTACAAATGGTCTTGGTGGTTATGCATCACTGACGCATTCTAACAGCAACACTCGTAAATTCCATGGCCTGCTCATTGCTAGTTTGAATCCTCCCACCGAGAGATGGGTTTTTGCTTCTAACGTGGAAGATAAGATTCAGGTTGCTGATGAGATATACAATCTAAAAGACATCAAAGGAAGATTCAGTTATGATTTATTTCCATCACTTTCTTATGATGTTAAGGGGGTAAACATAAAAAAAACAATTTTTATGCCGCATGGCAAAAACACATCTATTATTAGATACAGCATTAAAACGGACAGACCAATAACATTTACCCATGCACCTATCATAAACTCCAGACATTTTTACGATGTAACAGGACATAATGCATTTTCACTTAAACAGGATGTTTTTGAAAATGGAGTTTGCATAACTCCGAGCAACATTGAAAAAACAATAAAAATAATGTTACACAATTCCACATATAAACCAGAGGAGTGCTGGAAAAAATTCTACTACGAAAAGGACAGAGAGAGAAACGATTCTTATATTGACAATAACTTATATGTTGGAAATTTTTTTAAGGAAATCAGAAAATCTACTGAATATTATCTAATTTTTACTCTTGAAAATAAAATCAGTAAAGATATTTCATCGTTATATTCTGAAGAAATTCGGAGAAGAAAGGATTTATTTAACCGGACAGACCTATCAAGTGATGTTGAAAAACTGGTTTTGTCAACCGATAATTTTGTTGTAAGAAAAGGGGCAGATAAATCAGTTATTGCAGGGTACCATTGGTTTGGAGATTGGGGGCGAGATACGTTGATATCCTTGCCAGGAATTACACTTGTAACGGGCAGGTTCGGTATTGCAAAAGAAATTTTGCAGGGATTGAAAGAGTTTTGTCATAACGGTTTAATTCCAAATGTTTTTATGGACCGAAATTCTGAAGCAGCATACAATACGGTTGATGCATCATTATGGTATATAGACCGCGTATTCCAATATCTCAAGTATACAAATGATCGTGTTTTTCTTAATGAGGTATGGCATACGTTGAAGTCGATTATTGATGCCTACGTAGACGGGACAGACTATGGCATTTATATGGATGATGATTTTCTTATAAGCCATAAACCTGGGCTCACATGGATGGATGTAAAACTCGGCGACTATTATCCAACGCCCCGAACGAGAAAGGCAGTAGAAATTCAGGCATTGTGGTACAATGCACTTAGAATTATGAGCAAACTTGCAAGAATGTCAGAAAAAGAAGACGATTACTATAATTTGTCAGAAGAAGTAAAAGAAAGTTTTAATTCACAGTTTAACCAACAATATGATGTGATTGATAACAAGGATTTGTCATTTAGGCCCAATCAAATATTCCTTGTCTCTCTTGATTTCCCTATGATTGATAATATACTGCAGGAGAAAATTGTTAAAGAGGTTCAAAAAAAATTAGTCACCATTTTTGGATTGCGAACGTTATCGCCTGATGATTCAAGATATAAGAAAAGCTATCTTGGTGAATATAACCGAGATATTGCCTATCATAATGGAACGGTATGGCCATGGTTAATGGGACCATTTATCAAATCCTTTGTTAAAGTAAAAAACCATGAATTGGCATGGAGAAAACATGCATTTGAGAATTTTCTAAAACCTATGTTTCATGTGTTTGGCAAGAATTGGGATGGCTCGATATATGAGATATTTGACGGGGATCCGCCATATGCTCCTAGAGGGTGTATAACACAGGCTTGGAGCGTAGCTGAAATACTTCGTGCATGGGTCGAAGATATTAAAAATATCTCTCCAATGTATGATGATATCTTTACCTCACATAAAATACGCGTTTAATACGTATTGTTGAACCATTCTATTTGTGTTAAAAAAGGATCCATTGATCGCAATACAACTCCTCATCGTCCGTATCCAGTTATCTCTATCATTGTAGAATTTGGGCATTATCCATGTTTCAAGTTTATTGTAAAGGTCATTTCTATCAACATCATCATCAGATTCATCTTCTGTTTCTTCTGGACCAATTGACCATCCTGTAATATTCTCAATACATCCCTCAAGCCACCAACCATCAAGAGTGCCAAACTGTGGAACTCCGTTATGGGCAGCTTTCATTCCTGAAGTTCCTGAAGCTTCTCGCGGTCGTCTAGGTGTATTTAACCAGAGATCAGTTCCAGCGGTCATCATTTTGCCAATAGTCATGTCGTAGTTGTGAATAAAAATTATTTTTACTTTACCTCTGATTGTTTTCATAGTTTCGAATATCTTTTTTATTGATTCCTTGCCAGATTCATCCTTTGGATGTGCCTTTCCAGCATATATAATCTGCAAAGGTCCTACTTTTTCGGCAATTTCTTCTAGCCGCTCATGATCAGAAATCAGCAGTTCAGGTCTTTTGTAGGCGGTTTGTCTACGGGCAAATCCTATTGTAAAATCATTATAGTTCATACCTACATTGTATCTTTCGTTAACAAAATCAATAAGCTTTTTCTTCGCATCCATGTGGGCATGCCATATTTCTTCTTTATTTATACTAAAAGCAGATCTAAGAACATATGGATCTAAACGCCAGCAAGGCATATGTTTATCAAAAAGTTTTTGAAAAGGTTCAGAAACCCACGTGGCTGTATGGACTCCATTTGTAATGGAATCTATGGAATGACCCGGAAACATTAATTGCGATACCTCTCCATGTTTCTTTGCAACGCCATTGACGTAATGGCTGAAAAATAATGCAAGTCTGGTCATATTTAACCTATTTTCAAATATAATTTCCTTGAGAATGGAGTCTGGAAGGATGTCACCTATCATTGGTTTGGCATAAGAAAGTTCAAATTGATCGTGCCCGGCAGCTACAGGAGTGTGAGTGGTAAATACACATTGTTCACGCACTTTTTCGACGTCATTTAGCTGGCGATATAGTTCAAGAGTCCCAAGAGCAGCATGCCCCTCGTTCATATGATACTTATCGATTGTATCATACCCTAAAGCATGAAGCATCCGAATGCCGCCTATACCAAGAATGATTTCTTGTGCAAGGCGATATTTATTGTCGCCACCATACAGATGTTTTGTAAGGTTTCTGTCCCATTCACTGTTTCCCTCTACATTTGAATCAAGGAAAAAGACCGGTATTATGTAGCCATTTATACCTTTGAATCGGTAAAGCCAGGCACGAATATCAACATCTCTTCCCTCAATCGTCACAGTAGTTTTACTTGGAAGTAACTTCAGAAAATTTGAAACGGAAAAGTTTGCAGGGAACTCTGTCTGATTCCCGTCTTTGTCAAGCTTTTGATAAAAATAACCATTTTCAGAAAGTAGTGTAATGCCTACCAATGGTATGTTTAAATCGGCGCATGATTTAATTGTGTCACCGGCTAAAACGCCAAGCCCGCCACTGTAAGTAGGCATGCGTTTGTCAATTCCTATTTCCATTGAAAAATAGGCGATTTTTGGTTTCCCTTCGAGATCGACTACACGGATCTTTTTATGTGATTTTTTACTAAGTTCTTCATCCATCCTTTTCTTCCACCGTTTGGCTTATTGTGACATGATTTTTAGGGGGATATTATTACAATGATTTATAACTTATCTTTTGTTTCGCTACGGCTGATTTTTATGATATTGCTGTTTCACCACAGGCTCACTGTTTCATTACGTTAGGAATGGTTGCATTTATAAACCTGTTTGAAATATATAACTTGAAGAATTTGGTTTGGTGGTGTTAGTATAATTGAAAAAAGATGTGGTATGTGTAATCGCAAGATCGCTCTAGATGAAAACCTTTCAGGAATGGTATTTGGTGATAAACACTTTTTATGCGAGGACTGTTACGATACACATTCAGAGGAAGAGTTGGATAATTGGATGCAAACTACAATGCGACATCCTTCTAGAGGTATGCCTATAGCTCTTTGGCTTATACATGAGCAAAACAAAGATAAAACCATAATGTCAATGTCGGTTAAAAAATAAAATACTGTTGCCGAAGAGCCTATCGAAAATCTATATCGCTAGATTTTTCTATGATTGCAGCATATTTGACTAAAAATAGAATATTTTATGAAAATCCTTTTTAGAGTCTAGTGTATTTAACAAGTTATGTTCATCATAAAACTTGGCGGCAGTGTGATAACTGAAAAATCGAAACAAGAATGTTTTCGACATAATGTAATGGACAATTTGGCCGAGGAAATCAATAAGGCGGACAAGGAAGTTATATTGGTTCACGGTGCAGGTTCCTTTGGTCATATCCTTGCAAAACAATATGAATTGAACGGAGGATACAAAAACAATAGTCAAATCAAAGGTTTTTCTCTTACTCATGCAATGGTCCAAAAATTAGACTCTCTTGTTCTAAATTCTCTACACGATCATGGAATCCCTGCTGTTTCAATAGCTCCACATTCAATATTAAAGCTTGATAATCATAATTTGTATGAGATGAATTACAAGATTTTTGAGGATTATTTGGATAAGCACTTCACTCCAGTTACATTTGGTGATGTGGCATTGGATAAAAAACTTGGTTTTTCAATTTGCTCTGGGGATTTACTTGTTAAAGCACTTGCAGAACATTTCAAACCAGAAAAAGTAATATTTGTATTAGATGAAGATGGTCTTTATACTTCAAACCCTAAGACGGATGAAAATGCAGAATTTATAGATTCGATAACGCCCGAGAAATTAAAAAGATTAACTACGTCTTTGGATGATCATGCTGATGTCACTCAGGGAATGAAGGGAAAGATTAACACAATCAGTGAGTTGGCTAAAAGCGGCATTGACACTGTTTTACTAAACGGTAATAAACGTGAACGACTATACAAGACATTAATCGGAGAAAAAACTAAAATCACTATTGTTTGTGGAGGCAAGAGATGAATCAGACTGAAAGTAGAAAGGACGAGCATGTGAGAATTGCAATAGAGGAAAATGTCTCGGCAAGTCACAATGATTGGGATGATGTAAAACTCATGCACAAGCACAATGCTCTTCCAGAGATTAATAAAAATGATATCGACATTTCTACGAAATTATTTGGGAAAAAATTGGGGGCACCATTGATTGTTGCTAGTATGACTGGCGGCTATGACAAAGCTAAAAAAATTAATGAAAATCTTGCCGCTGCAGCAGAAAAATACCAGATGGGGATGGGTGTTGGTTCTCAGAGAGCAGCACTCGAGAAACCGGAATTGAAAGAAACCTACGGTATTGTTAAGGACTATGATGTTCCTTTGCGTTTTGCAAATATCGGGGCGTCTCAGATTGTTTCATGGGGGCATAAGAAAACACTTGATAATGCACAGAAAATGATTGATATGATTGATGCACATGTCTTTATCGTTTGTCTAAATTTTTTGCAAGAGGCAGTAATGTCTGAAGGAGAATCAAATGCAAAAGGATGTTTTGATGCAATAAAAAAACTTGCAGAAGATCTCGACACTCCTGTAGTTGTAAAGGAATCAGGTGCAGGAATCTCATTTGATGTTGCTAGTAGGCTTTCAAAAACAAAAATAGCGGGAATTGATGTAGGTGGTGCAGGTGGCACGTCCTTTGCTGCGATAGAGCATTATCGTTCTAAACTGAGATTTGACAGACTTCATGAGAGGGGAGGTAAAACATTCTGGGATTGGGGCATTCCTACACCAAAATGCATACTTGATGTTGGTGATGCAACTGATTGGAAGTTACCTATAATTGCGACTGGTGGCATTAGAAACGGTTTGGATGTTGCTAAGGCGATAGCCCTAGGTGCAAGTTGTGCAGGAGTGGCGCATACATTTCTTGAACCGGCAACTAAGAGTAAACATTCTACACTTTTTGAGGTTGAGGTGATTGTTAAAGAACTGAGAGCTGCAATGTTTTTAGTTGGTGTGGATAGAGTTTCAAAAATGGCTGGTATTGGTGCAGAATATGGATTTAAAAAATGAATTAAGGAAAAGAGTAGATGTGTTTAACATAGAACTCAAAAAATATTTGGAAAATGGCCGTCCAAAAATTCTTTATGATGCTGCGAGACATCTTCCCATGGCTGGTGGCAAAAGATTGAGACCGGCCATATCTATGATATCCTGTGAAGCTGTTTCAGGAGATGTGAAACAAGTTATGCCGCTTGCAGTGTCTCTTGAACTAATTCACAATTTCACGCTTGTTCATGATGATATAATGGACAAATCACATTTGAGGAGAAATACACCAACAGTGCATATTGAATATGGGGAACCTACTGCAATAATAGCAGGAGATCTTTTGTTTGCCAAAGCCTTTGAAATCATGCACGATTTCCCTGGCGACCCTGCTGTTTTCAAAAAATTGGATTCAGGTCTTGTAAGAAGCATTCGTGAGGTATGTGAAGGCCAGCAACTCGATATGGAATTTGAAAAAAGACATAATGTTTCAGAGGAAGAATATCTAGAGATGATAAGAAAAAAGACATCTTCATTGTTCATAATTGCAGCAGAGGGTGGTGCACTTGCGGGTGGAGGAACGGCAGAAGAGGTTAAGGGCATGAATGCGTATGGAGAATTTCTAGGACTTGCTTTTCAAATAAGGGACGATTATCTTGATATGAGTAGCGATGAAGAGACGCTTGGAAAAGATATTGGTAATGACATCAGAAACGGTAAAAAAACACTCATTGCAGTTCACTCTTTGAATAATGCTTCAGGAGATGATAAAAAACTTTTGGAGAATATATTTGGTAATAGAGATGCTTCGGAACGGGATGTCAAAAAAGTATATGATTTGTTTGAAGAGTTGGGATCAGTTGAATATGCAAAAAATACTGCTTTGGAGTATAGTGGTCGGGCAAAAAAAGCCCTGGATACTTTGCGAGATTCAGATGCAAAACAAGTTTTATTGGAACTTGCAGAATATTCTATAAAACGAGAGAAGTAGTTTTATGTCAACTGATGAGATACAAGAAACTGCAAGAAAATACGCGCTTCGGAATGCTGTTCAATTTGATGGAAAGGCAAATGCAAAATCAGTGATAGGAAATGTAATTGGTGTTTTACAAAAAAAGGGATTCAACCCGAGAGATATTGTCCCAATAGTTAATTCTGTTGTTAAGGGAATTAATAAAATTCCGTTGGAAAAGCAGATTTCTGAGTTGGAAAAAATAGCACCCGAACTTCTTAAAAAAGAAAAGAAACAAAGAGATTTTTCTTTACCTGAACTTCCAGATGCAGAAAAAGGAAAGGTGGTTACTCGATTTCCCCCAGAACCCAATGGATATTTACATATTGGTCATGCTAAGGCAGCTATTGTTGATTATGAATATGCAAAGAGATATGATGGAAAGTTCATCTTACGTTTTGATGATACGAATCCTGAGAATGCTCATCTTGAGTTTTATGATGCACAGAAGAAGGATCTCAGATGGCTTGGTATAGAATGGGACGAAGAATATTGCACATCAAATAATCTTGAGAAACATTATAAACTAGCAGAGCAGTTGATAAATCAAGGAGATGCATACATTTGCAATTGCCCGCCGGCTGTAGTTAAAGATGGGCGTTTTCATGGGAAAGAGTGCAATTGCAGGTACAATTCGCCTGGAGAAAACATCGATCTTTGGAAAGATATACTTTCTTCTTCACTAGAGAACATGGTCCTTAGACTTAAAGGAGATATGACTTCTGACAATACTGCAATGCGCGATCCAACCTTGTTTAGAATTATCGATAAGCCACATCCACTGCATGGAGACAAATATCGCGTGTGGCCTACCTATGATTTTGCAGGTGCGGTGGAAGATAGTATGGGTGGGGTGACGCATCCATTTCGTACAAAGGAATATGAGCTCCGTGATGAATGTTATTTTTATCTTCTAGATCTCCTTGGATTAAGAAAGCCGCATCTTTTGGAATTTGCCCGTCTTTCCATAGAAGGTATGCCTGTTTCAAAACGCAAAATAAAACCGTTAATTGAAGATGGATTGGTTCTAGGATATGATGATATCAGACTTCCAACCCTTAGAGGATTGGAAAAACGGGGTATATTGCCAGAAGCCATCAAACGATTTGTTTTGACTCAGGGAATCTCTAAGGTTGAATCGACTGTTACATTTGGTCTTGTGGAAGCGGTTAATCGTAAGATATTGGACCCGATAACAAAACGCTATTTTTTTGTGAAGGATCCTGTACGGCTGGTTGTTCAGAATGCCCCTGCAATGGAGAAATCAATAGGTTTACATCCAAGCGATAAAAAATTTGGAAGTAGAACAGTAAAGACCGGTAATACATTTTATGTTCCAGAGGAAGACATTGAAAAGATGAAAATTGGAGAAATATTTAGATTAAAAGATCTCTTTAATGTTGAAATAAAAGAAAAAAATGACGTTGTTATTGCAGAATATGCAGGTGAGGAGCTAATGCCTGATTCAGCTAAGATTCAATGGACAACTGACAAATATATTAAAATGGATGTTTTTATTTCACACCCTCTTTTTAAGGAGGAAAAATACAATCCAGATAGTCTTGAAAAAGTACAGGGATTTGCTGAAGAGGCAGTCTCATCCATAGAGGATGGTGAAATTATACAGTTTGAACGGTTTGGTTTTGTGAGAATTGAAAATGCAAAAAACCAGATAGTCGGATTTTTTACACATAAGTAAACTTTTTAAATTAGAATGCATTTTAGATACTCAGATTGGATTCAAGAAATAGAGGATGGGATAGTATGTACTATAAGAGGAAAGCGTTAATAGTTTTAACTTTTTGTTTGTTTTTAATTTTTTGTGCAGAATCAACAATGGCAACAAGTTTCGACGTTACCGAATTTTTACCGGAGATTTCCTTTTTAGCTGTAGTGGCAGTAGGGGCAATTGTTGTTGCAGTTATTACTGCAGGCGGTATAAAGTATGTAACGCCGGAGAATGTTCTTAGCACAGAAGTTAGAAAGAGCCTGTATGAATATATTGATGAGTACCCTGGATCTCATCTTCGAGAGATAGCACGAGAACTGGATTTAAAACCAAGCAATGCTGCATGGCATTTACGTAAACTAGAGCAGACGAACCTAGTAAGAAGTAGGGCCATTGGTGGAAAGAAGGTTTTTTATCTTGTCGAAGGCGGCATTAATGCAAGGAGAGAAGCCGTTGCCGAATCTATCCTAAGGAACGGTAATGCTCGCGACATTATGTTGTATCTAAAGAACAATCCGGGTAAACATCTACTTGAAATTGCTCATGCTCTAAAACTTAATCATCATACTGTGAAGTGGCATATCAAAAAAATGTATATGGCCGAATTGGTTGAAGGTGACACAAGCAATTCCACTTATCCAGTATACTATGCAACAGATATTGGTATCCAAGCAGTACAAAATCTTTCAGGGCGGCAATCTAAAAAAATTGGTAGAGCATCCTAGAATTATATTCGTCCAATATCTACCACTTCAACACTATCAGCGTTTTTGATTTTGGAAAGAATTTCTACAACAGGATCCAATCCACCTTCTGAATCAGGAACTGCTACGTTAATATCCAATCCTTTTAAACCAAACGCAACATTTTTTATATCAATTTTTCCAAGTCTTACCGGAGCTTCTACGGCATTTTTTACATCGTCTATTATCTTGTTAAGTTTCTCATCGCTTATTACTCCACTTGGCATGATACGTATAAGTGCTATTACTTCCCCCATGTTTTTTCCTCCTAAGGTCCTGTGAATCCACATTCTGGGCAAACGTATTTCACATTTTGCTCTCTGCAGCTACCGCATCTTCCAATAATTGTGTCGCACGTTGGGCATATGAACGTTGTTGATCCTTCTTCAATAAGCCCCTTTCCACATGAAATACATCTTTCTGCCTTTTTCATAGGATGTGCTGAATAACATATCTATTATTAAAATGTGACGCCTGTCTCCCTTACCATAAAATATTATTTTTGCTTTTTAATAGCGTCCAAAGAAAACGATGCAACCGATTTGAATATCCTGTATTGAAATATTGATCCTACGATGAGATTGACATAAAACGTGATAAATCTAAAAATTAAAATGAAGATGCCAACAAGGGATGATCCAATGAGTATACTGTAAAGGCCTGCAACACAGCCTTCAGTGACGCCAGCGCTTCCAGGCGTTGTTGGCATCATGATGATTACTATTAATAGCACCTGAGCTGCGTAGGATGAGACAAAAAATGGCTTTAGTCCCAAACCTAGAAAAATCATTGATGGTATCATAAATATTGTTACCCAGTATGCAATGGTGAGACTACCAGCTATGAGAAATGCCTTTTTTCCTTCTGAAACAAAAAACGTCATGCATTTATGAAAGTTGTCTACCTCTGTGTTTATTTTGTATACAATTGATTTGTCACTCTCATTTTTCTTAAAAAATCTGCTTAATTTAGCACTTATAAAAATCAAAAAAGATTTCGTTTTTTCAGGACATTTTATCGTGATGGCAAATAATCCTATGCCAATCGAAAATACGATTACTCCTATCGTCAGTCCAATTTGTATAAAACCGATGTCAATATACTCTCTAAAAATCAAAAATGCAAAAGGAACGCATAACAGAATAAATATTGCATCAAGAAGTCTTTCCCCCAGTACAGAAGCAGTTGCTGCACCGATACTCAAACCATCCTTGTTTAAAAGATAGATTCGCACAGGCTCACCTCCAGCCATTGAAGGAGTAACGCCGGCAAGAAACAGATTGGCAATGACAATTTTGGTGGATTCCCACAAACCAATAGTCACGTTTTTCTCACTTGCATTGCTCAGCACTTTTAGACGAGCACCCCATATAATCCATGAGAAGATTTGCAATAGAAGAGCAACTGCAAAAAATTCGTATCGTATTGACGTGTTTGCTAAATAATTAAACGTTTCCGCATCTATTGTAAAGAGCAAAATGAGTACAATAATAGCAATACTAAATATAACACTAAGAATGATAGAAAACTTCATTGTTTTTGGTTTTTTTCCCTTGTTAGCCACAAAGTGATATTTTAGGAATGATTTATGTTACTTGTGGTTTTAAAAATGTTGAAAAGAACTCGCCTAGGTTTTTTCAAGAATTATTTCAAACTTTCCTTTATACATCCCGCCATGTGTCCAATTTGTTGATAATGTTTGGTCAACAGCTGTAAACTCATCTGTTGTAACAACACTCTTGAAATCTCCCCTGATGCTAAACCCATCAAAATGTAGCTGTTTATTGCTTTTCTTTTCAAGCTTTTTTCCAATGAGTGGAAAAAGTACCTGTTTGCAGGAAAGGTCATGATCCAATACCTTTATGATTAAAGGATCAAAAAATATGTGCAATTTCTTTCCCTTTTTTATAGAAGTAATGGTAAACTCGACCCTGTGAAGATCCGTTTCACAATACCCTTTTGCCGAGTCTCCGTCTATTTGTACACCTATTGTTTTTTTCTTGTGTTTTTCAAAAGAACGTACCTTGACAGTATCTGATGGTTTGTTGCCATACACGCCTTTTAAAAAATATTTCACATCCAATATTCCTAAAACAAATTTCCCAACTCTCCCTCTTAGATATTTTTTCATTGTTCGTACTATTTTGTTTTTTAGCGAATATGGGTCATAAAAGGAAAATGAAATCCCATAGTCATTCAGTCCTGCTCCTTTTAGAAATACTACTTTGCACTTCTCAAAATCAAATGTGAGTATCACTTCTTTATCGTAGATAATACTGAGTACTTCTCCTTTCTGTTGGAGTTCTAACTTATTGTTGGATGAATGGTCAATATTGCTCTCATCATTTTTTTCCATTGTAAAAAATCGAGAGGCAGCGTTCATTAGTTCAACTGTTGCAAAGGTTTGTTCCATGGGGAGACGTTTTAGTTCGGAAAGGTATGTTGGAAAAATTCCTTCGCATAAACCACCATTTTTTGTGACCCATTTTGCCCCTTCGTCGTAACTTTTCTTTGCAAGTTGCTTCCAGAGTTTATCTTTAGTAAAGGTATATAGTCGCAAATATGTTGAAACGATCCATACGTTTTCATATGGGGAAAGTCTTGGCGTAATTGAGTATGATATCGGGTGAAAGTTGAATTTAAGCGATAGTTTTTCTGTGTCATATAAATAGAACCAAGTAAGGGTGTAGTATGCATAGATTAAGGCAGCGTCCAGATATTTTTTGTTGTTGGTTATCTCGTATGCGTCAAGAAATGCATCTATGATGCTTACTGCTGAGAACGCTTCAGGTTCCTGAACACCAATGTCCCGCAGTCCATTATAACATATCGGAGTCGCTGTTTCTAGATAGGCAAGTGCTTTGAGGGCAGCTTTTTTCATTTTTTTATTATTAAATTTTTTGGATCCCTGTAGCAGAGCACGGGCACATTCGCCTGTGCCTCCATGTGTTTCATACAGTTGAAGATTTTCAGGTCTTAGTCTGATAAAACCTTCTTGGCGTATAGCCATTGGCCAAGCCCCATTTTTCTTTTGAGTGGATAGTATGTATTCAAGTGATTTTTTTACCAAGTGTTCGATTTCCTCGTCATTCGTTGCTTCAAGATATTTGAGAAGGTGAACTGCAATGGTTGCCTGTCCACCAGGATACCCTGCATACCCACAATCCATGTAGAAATATCCTTGCAATCCACGGCGGGTTAGATTGGTCATGTTGTACCATATAATCCCCTGCCCTTCTTTTGGTGTTTTTATGAAAAGTTGGGGGTTTGTAAAATGGCCACGTAGTTTTGTTCTCCATTCTAAAAACTGTTTATCATCTGTTTGTTTGTACCATTTTGAGAAATAATGCAGTCGAACTGCTTCATAGGAAAGTAATGTGTAACTTGAATTGGCAAAGGTAAAATCCGGTGTGTTTCTCCAAGGAAGTTGAAGAAAAGACCCGGTCAGATGGTCATATGACCGCCATAATGCTTGTTTTCCTTGTTTGAACGTTTTATTGGGATTTCGCATCTTTTTTGTATCTGGAATCTTCTTAATGATGGATGATTTCACAGCATCCTTCCAATCCTTAAATTTTGTTGCCTTTATGGAGAAACGAAAGGTATTGCCGGGTTGTAAGTCTAGATCAATCTTTCTTTTTTTCCCAAATCCTAGCCAGGCGTACTTTTTTTCTTTAATGCGAAAATTGTTGAAAAGATAAAATGAGACAATGTATTTATCGTCATTTTCTTCAAGTGCGATAAAGGGAAAAACCTCTTGGTTATTTAGTTTGATAACTGGATCAAATTCAATGGCAATGCATTCATCTTTAAATTGCAGCACCAGCAGAGGCATCTTTACGTAGATGAGGGATCTGCAAAGATTTCCTTCATGGGATTCATCAAGTATTTTTGTTGTATAATATGTAGTAAACGGGTAAGGTAGGGAGATATCATCTTCCAAAGAAAATTTTTCTTTTGAATACCACATTCCACCAACAAAACTGTAATAAAGAGGTTTTTTTTCAATTAATATTCTTTTTAGAAGCATTACGTCATTAGATTGCGAAATTGTATAGATATCGTTTTTAATTGAAAAACGTTTATCTTCTTCTTCCTGTATCATGAAAACCGATACTGCTATAAATCAATTATTTTTTCATATAGCTTTGTATGATCTTGTGCCATTTTTTCAATGGTATAATTCAAGACAACATCTGATTTTTTTCTGTATACGTCTAAGGTCTTTTTATCAAATTTTTTTTCATCTAGCTCTTCGATATTCCTGAAATAAAGCAGGTTGTCATCAAAAGCTTCCCTAAATTCTTCTATATCACGTGCGATGAGTGGGAGGCCCATTGATAAAGCTTCAAGCATAACTATGGAGTGCCCTTCTGCATATGATGGCATAAAAAAAACATCGGCAGCAGAGTATGCATCGGTAATATCTTCGATGAACCCAGGAAATATTGTATTTTTACTGCACTGGTCTATTGCCCGTTTGACCTTGGTATAATCTTTTGAAAACAGCTTGTATGGAAATCCCCCAATCCACAGAAAGCAAAATTGTGGCAATCGCTTTGCTACTTCTAAAAAGTCATATATTCCTTTACGTGGCGTGCGTTGTGCAACAGTTAGAACAACCGTTTTGCCTTTTTCGATGCCATGTTCTTTTCGAAACTTCTCTCGTTTTGTTCTAGTTGGAGTATTTTTTTCCACATCAATTCCGTTATAAATAGTTGATATTTCTGGCTTGCAATGAAGATCTATGAGCTCTTTTCTACACTTCTCCGAAACGGCAATTATATGGTCAAATGTGTTGTAGATTGGGATGTATAACCAGTTGACTGCACGAGGAAAAGCAAGATTTCCTGTATTTAAACTTGGTGTCGAATGCGCTGTGATAATTTTTTTGCCTTGGAACCGTTTCGCATACAGCATTGACCGCGGTCCAAATGTGTGGAAATGTGCCACATCATAATCAAACGATTTATCATTCCAACTCACGTCAATTTTTTTTGATAATTCATAAAACAAATTCTTTGCTGCAGTTGCACAACCAAGATATTTCAGTGGCCCGCTATCCTCTACAATAAAATTTACTTTCATTACACAGCCCTCGATTCATTTTATTGACTGTATGTGCCAAAATAGCTTTTGTTAACCTTATACACTTCTACCCAGTGCAACTCTTCACCAATGCCGTTTACTGTCGCATTTCTATAGATCAATTCAAAAGGCTCTGAGATAAACTTTTCATAGGATTCATTACTCATGTGATAATATTTCCCAATATCTATGTTGATTACCGTTTCTCTCATGATATCATCTATTACGATGTGGGTAACGTTTAATTCCTTTAATTCAGAAAAACACGCGGTCGCATTCTCCGCAGTCCATGTATGATTTGTTTCCCCGTAAGTTATGTTAAAACCTTCTGCCCATAGGATCATTGATAGTCTATGATCTGATGCAACAATACTAACGTTGCTTACATTACCTTCCATCCATTCAAATGTGTTGATGCAAGGTTGCGAAACTCGTTCATCAATGGAATTTAACGCATCGATCGTTGGGTATGCTGCCATCATATTGGAAACGCACATAATGCCAACAACTATCGCCGCCATCACATTAATGTGAGGGTGTTTTAATACAGGCTGGACTAGTCGAAGAGACGCTTTCTTTATGTCTTGCTCTTTGTGCCTTTCCAACATATCTTTTACGACGATTGCTGCCGGAATGCAAAGTGGGACAATCAAATATTCTAAGTGCCTATCTGGGAAGAAGTTAGCAGAGGATAATGAATATAAAAATGATAAGAAAAGTGCTATACTCCATCCCCTAATGAATATTCCACCATTTGTTTTCTTCAAATCTGAAAACCCAGTTAAAGATAAACTGACAAGTAGTAACATTGGTAGTGAGTAGAAGAGGGCAAGTGGTGTGATTTTTATATAGACTCCAGGGATGCCCATTATGGTGGCATACGATGATAATGCCAATAAGATGATGAAAAAGACGACTATTTTTGTCTTACGGGAGATTATTTCAAATTGAGGAAAAGAAAAGAGGTCTCCCGCATACTTTTTCTTCATTAGAAAAGCTAGGGACCCACCGTAGAGAAAGACATAATATAGCAGAATTATTTGATAGGGTGGTAGGAACATGTTGCCTTGCATAAAACTGTAAAAAACAGGTTTTGCAACAAATGCCCAGTATCCAAAAGCAAGGACTGAGACAATCGAAACATATGCAAGAATGTGCAAATTGGTTTTTTTAGTGGATCGTTTTGATGCTATGCTAGCAAATAGTATGAAGGTAATGCTAATGATGTAGAAATATGTGGTGAGATGGTGTGATAAAATCAGAAGAAATGTAGATGCAAGTAATGGAACTATGAATTCTTTCTTTTTGATATATTTGATGAAAAAATACATTGATAGTAGCATAAAGAAATGTCCGACGGTAAGAGGGGCTGCATGACTTGTTTGATACACATGAAATGTTGCTATGGCAAGAAGCATTGCAGAAAGAAGAGCAACACGCCTGTTTTTCATCAATTCAAACACAATAAAATATAATATCGTGATGGTCAGTCCACCAAAAATTGGAGCAAGTTTTGGCAGGATTGACAGTACTTCGATACCTGTTGCCCAATGAGCCATGCCTGTTATTGCATATAATACCGGGAAGTATTGATATGTACTTCCCCATCCATCATATTGATTAAACAATGCCTTGTTTTCTACAAAGGAATTTGTAAGGCCATAATATATCCCAAAATCGCAGCCCCATGCAGCATTCAACAGAGCAGGAAGCAATCGTATAAATATTGCTACTCCTGTGATTAGGATTAACCAAAATGCCCAATTATTTGCAAGTGTTCTGAGTTTTGAAATAAATTTTTGTCTCATCTTCCCACGTTGTTTTCACTCTGTGCATATCTTTAAACTTAATAAAATAATCTACTTAAATGGGCTTTTTTCATCTGAATGAATCGCATTTATAATGTTTTCAACAGTCTTTTCAACACTGCAGTCCCTTTTGATTCCAGTTGTCTCTTTTGCTTTTTCCACGTCAGTCTCGAGGTTTATATTATTTTGATTAACAGAATGAAATGTGCCTTTTTCATTATGATATTGTGATAAATACTCTTGTTCTATTTGCCCTGGCGTTGGAGTCAACAATGCCTTTGTACCGGTTAACGCCAGATCCATTATTGTGGAGTAGCCACTTCTGGAGACAACAAGTTTCGCCCGATTTAGAAAATCCTCTCTTTTTTCCTTTGTGAGAAAAGAATACACTTTAATGTTTTCTTTGATGATTTTTTCTGATTCTTCTGTTTTCCCTAACGTCATAATAATATTTCCCTCTAATTGGTCAACCTGTGATAGAAGTTTTTTTTCCAACATGGTTCGTTGTGGTTCAGGCCCAGATATAGACATCAGATAATCGATATCTTTTTTTGTTTTTTTCTTTTTGAAATCCGATAGGGCGCCAACATAGTGTATCTTTTCTTCATCAATTTTTTTCAGATTGTGTGAGAGATCTCCTGATAAATTATCTTCTTTATAATCTGGTACAAGCACTCTTCGAAAACGCTTAAAGAAAAATAAATTAAAAATTTCACTACCTGTTTCTAACATATGTATGCGAAGTGGATTCATTATCCGAATTTGATGGGAGATAAAAAATGAGGGAATTTTTTTACTGTAAATGTCATATCGTCCGTCTGAAATTATGAGATCGCATTTTCTCGTTTTCAACATTTTTGTTAGTTGGCTAAGGCCCGACTGCATTTTCCTTATGAACAATGGCCAATAGATCATACTTTTTGCCATGAATTGTCGTGAGTTTTCTGATAGCAACATTGGGTAGTCTGGTATATCGACATATTCTGTGTTTTCTCCAAGTTCTCTTTTTAGTAACTCTAGTGATCTGCCGTTGGATATAATAGTTAGGTCATTGTTCTCATCTACAAGTTTCCTTATCACTGGTAGAGATCGTGTTGCATGACCAAGGCCCCACGAGCAAATCCCATATATCACCTTCATGCGAGATTTCGTATTCCATATTGCATTAAATAGCTAACTGGAAAAATCATCTTTTTATATGTATAATTCTATTAGCTGCCGATACTGTATGAATTTCAGAGAAAAATTGTCGGATATTGTTCACGAGAATGACAGTCTATTGTGTGTGGGACTTGATATTGACAAAGAAAAGATGCCGAAATTTCTATTCGAAACAAGCAAGGATCCCCTTTTTGACTTTAATAAATCGATCATAGATTTTACAAAGGATATTGTTTGCGCATACAAACTGAATATGGCGTTCTATGAAGCTCTAGGAAAAGAAGGTTTTGATTTACTGGGAAAAACTTTACGACACATTCCAAGAAATGTTGTGGTAATACTCGATGGAAAACGAAATGATATTGGAAATACAGCTCGCAAATATGCCCAGTCAGTATTTGAAACATTGGGGGCAGATGCAACAACAGTTAATCCATATCTTGGAAAAGATGGAATTACGCCTTTTTTGGAATATAAGAACAAATGCAGCTTCATTCTCTGTAGAACGTCAAATTCCTCTGCTGTTGATTTCCAAGATCTTACTGTTTCAAAAACACCGCTATATCAAATGGTTGCTAAAAAAATAAAGGAATGGGATGATTATAGCAATTGTGGGGCTGTTGTAGGTGCTACATATCCAGAGGAGCTAAAGGTAATACGTGGCATCCTTGGTGGTGAGATGCCTCTACTGATACCTGGTATTGGTAAGCAAGGCGGAGATGTTGGAAAGACGGTAAAGCATGGGACAAATAAAGAAGGCGAAATGGCGGTAATCAATTCATCTCGTGGAATAATCTTTGCTGGAGATGATGAAAATTTTGCAGAAATCTCTAGAGATAAAGCAAATTTTCTTAGAAAGGAGATAAACAAATACAGGTAGAAGAGAAGATTCCACCGAAACTCATATTAGTATTGTTTTCAATATTCATCATGCCTTGATTCGAAGATCTCCATGATATGATGATTGGAGAAGCAAGTTCAAGGCAAAATACTGATGCCAATTTAGAGTCCCTCTTTGATCGAACAGACGTAATGTCAAGAAATGATAAGAGGACAACCGTGGTGTCAAATACATGTCGCGATATTAGTTGCATTTCTACTCCTCTGCTGCTTATAGGACGGTTCTGTAACTGCGCCCAGCATCTGCTATCTTTTGTGGTTGTTGGGTGACAGCGACAAAAAAATGTTTTTGAAGTTTAAAACGCAGATGTAGGACTTATTGTATGAGTTTTTTGAATGCAATTAGGTGGGATATATTTTTATAATTGAATATACATTGTAATAGTGCGGTACAATTATTTGGGGGCAAACATGAAGAAATATAATGGAAATTTTGCTGTTGCGGCAGTCATACTTCTTGTTGGAGCAGGAATTATGCCAGGCATTTCTGACACCTTAGCAAACAATATTTCTGAGACGAAATGCGGCCAGGTCATTGAGTTCACTCAAAAATTCTCAAAACCAGCAATATCTGAAGATGATGGATTTATAGAAATTACTGTAAATGAGACAAATTCATTTATTACCAGTGAAGAAAGACCAATGATGCCACTTTTTTCAAAAACCATTGAACTTCCCATTGGTACAAAAATAGCAAACGTAAAAATCGTCTCTTCACAAATAAAAAATATAGCTGTTGAAAAACGCATAAAGCCAGTACCTTCCAAACAAAGAATTGACAATAAAATAGTTACTGTTGATGACACTTTAGATCCAGAAGTATATGGTAGTTCTGAACCGTATCCTTCCAACTGGGGTAGTTACAATACAGGAGTTGGCTTAAATAAAAATAATGACCGAGTGCTATTCCTTTCATTACATCTATATCCTACTAGGTATGTTCCCTCGGAAAAATCTATTCAATATGCTGGGCAAATTGACTTATACATAACCTATGAAGAACCCGAGACTGAAATAGAAATAGAGTCCTTTGATGTTTTTGATATTGTCATAATTTCCCCTTTAGAGTTTGCCGATAATTTACAACCGTTGATTTCGCATAAAAATGATTGTGGTGTGAATACAACTCTTGTAACTTTGGAGGAGATATATAACGGCTTTTCTGGGAGAGATAATGCTGAAAAAATCAAGTATTTTGTTAAACATGCTATAGAGGAATGGAACGTTAAATATGTTCTTTTAGTTGGAGATATTAAAAAACTACCTATAAGAAGGACACATGCTTCATGGTGGGGGCATAGTATTCTATCAGATTTATATTATGGAGACATTTACGACTCAGAATATCAGTTTTGTAGTTGGGATGCAAATGGAAACGATAAATTCGGGGAGAGATATAACGATGATAATATTGATGGTGTTGATCTGTATGCAGATGCCCATGTAGGTCGTTTGGCCTGTACAGATAGAAACGAAGTAGATGTTGTTGTAGACAAAATAATAAATTATGAAGAGAAAACTTATGGAGAATCTTGGTTCAAAAAGATAGTATTGGCCGGTGGAGACACTTTTCCACCAAGCAAAGGTGCTGAACCGTTCATCTATGAGGGTGAAATAACAAATTCAAAGGTTGCAGAGCAACTGCCAGATTTTGAGCATATGATGTTATGGACATCTAAAAGCAATCTAAATGCCTTGACATTCAACACACAAATTTCCAAAGGTGCTGGGTTTGTTAGTTATTCTGGTCATGGATTTGAACATGGATGGGGGACTTATCGGCCTAACGAAGAACATGATAAGAGGTTGATTATTTATTACACGCCGTTTCTCAAAGGATTAAGAAATGGTGATAAGTTACCAATAGTCTTTTTTGACGCTTGCCTCACTGCAAAACTTGATTTCAACATTTCTGATTTAGCAGGATATTACCCTAAGTTAATAGAGCTCCTACTTACCGTAACTGGAATGGATTATGATGCGTCAATTTTCTACCCTTGTTTTGGATGGAGTTTTGTAAAAGAAGAAGGGGGAGGTGCAATAGCTACAATAGGTGCTACCAGATCGGCCTTCACTATGGTAGATGAAGGTGGAGTATATGGTGGTGCAGGGTATATGAATGTGCATTTTTTCAAAGCGTATGAAGAAGGAGTAACAGTGGGAGAGATGCTTACGCAGGCACAAAATGATTATATAAACTACGTTGGGAAAGATTTTTTCACAATCGAGGAATTTATCCTTCTGGGTGATCCAAGCCTCAAGGTTGGTGGCTGTATCTAAGGAGGCATTTCTAGTTTGGTAATAAAAACGATATTTTGTCACTGTTGGCATTAGAGTTTTTTTGATGAAAAACGAATCCCACACATATTATGAATTCAGGTAGAAAAGTGAAATCCTGTATCAAAGCAGGTATTTGAATAAAGAGTTGTTTGCATGATATTTTTTGTGATGTTTTATGAAGTCACTTGGAATTCTCCAGGATAAAGATCAAGTATTGTGGGGTGCTGATAGCCCATTGAATCCACCTTATATTGTGCGTAATCAAAAGATTCCTCTGCAGAATTAATACCATCGCCGTTTCCATAAAAATCTCCATGGCCATCGAATCCGTCAATCAAATAAAATGAAAAATATGAGCCATAAGAAACAGTGTCTTCTTCACTAGACATCAAGACGATTCTATTTTGTGCGGATAATTCTTCTGTTAGACCTTCAGTAAATGATTCTACACCGTAATTCTGAACCATCCCTCTAAATGGAATGTCATTAAATCCTCCACTAAAACAACTATCTACAATAAGACAAACTCCCTTTGACTGCAACATGCCTAAGAAAAAGTTAAGCATATCATCCCATATGAATGAATACCATGTTTCAAATCCATCATACATAACCAGGATTTCATCTGCTCCGTCTGCCTCATCTTTTGGTGGGATGTCAATAGGGAAACCATTTTGATCCTTTAAAGGGCTGCCATGGGTTGTTAGATATATGAGGGACATGTCGTCTTTATCCTCATTCTGAATCAGCCAAATAAGCTCTTTAATAAGATTTTGGCCAGTGGCTTGACTGCCTTTTACAACATGGATATGATCTTCTTGCCATTCAGGAGAATCAACAAGTACATCATAAAGATTGTCTACGGCTTCAAGCATAGATGGGCGGTTTTGATTGGGGTGATTGCGATAGATGCCAACTGCAAAAAGCAATGCCCAGTATTCTGTCCCTGTGTTTTCCATTTTCATAGCTACTTTAGATAAATGATCGTTTACATTTAATCCTGCATTGTGGACAGGCATGATTATCAATGTCATGATGACAATTGATGCCACTAACATTGTACAATTCCTGTTTATTTTGGTATTCATTTTTCTCTACAATATATTATGCATCAGTATTATATAAAACTATTTTGGTATTTTTGAGTGTTTTTCCACTTGCAGTGTTTTACCGTGCCATCAAAACGAATAGTTTGGGAAATATTTAAATAGAACATAGTATATGAATTTAATAGCACAATTTAGGGGGTATAAGAAAAAAATGAAAATTTTGTCATGTTTTGTAGTGGTGCTGTTTTTGTTAAGTAGCTTTGCTGCAATTGGTATGGGAAAAGAAGCTGTTGAAACTGAAAATTTTGAGGTAGATTTTTTAGATCCTGTTGTTATGGAAAAAAATATTGAGGAAGAAACATACGTTGAATTGGATGTAGATGGTGCAAATGCACTGCTGTATCATGCATGTGAGCCGATGTTACCTATCTGCACTAAAACCTTAACCTTTCCATTTGGAACAAAAATTGTTGATATTGAATGTGAAACTGGAGACGTTAGGAGCATGGTTTTGTCTAACAAAATTGTACCTGCTCCAAAGCGCGTTATATTGGGTATGGGTAAAAGCGTTCCAGAATATGAAATGAACGAAACCATTTACAATTCTGATGAATTTTTCCCGGATAGTTGGTTTAGCTATTATACAGGAGGGGGACTTGATGAAAACAATGAGCACAAAACTTTCGTTACAATAAGGGCTTTTCCTGTTAGGTACAGCCCTAAAACCGATACGATAACATATGTTGAAAATCTTGATTTGAAGATTAATTACCACGTACCAGAAAAACCTATGTTATCTGGGAATGGTGCGTATGATATGGTCATTATCACTCCATCGAAATTGTATGATAACAGCCTGCAAGACTTAATGGAACATAAAAACAACCATGGTGTTAATACATTCATCAAAACACTTTATGAGATATATGATGAGTATCCTGGTGTGGATAAACCCGAGCAGATAAAATATTTCATTAAAGACGCGATAGAAACTTGGGATATCAAATATGTCATGCTTGTTGGTGGTCTAAATTCACCTTTGTGGGCTACTCCCCGAGATGATGCAAATCAAGGCACCATAGACTGGCATCTTCCGGTAAGATACACAAATAATAAGGAAATGGGAAGCGTCCATGATCCCGGATTCATCAGTGATCTTTACTATGCAGATATATATGATTCAGAGGGAAATTTTTCAAGTTGGGATTTAGATAAAAATGGGGATAGTGATGGCTTGTTTGCCAACTGGAAATTTGGTGCCCAGAGAGACATACTTGATCTTTATCCTGATGTTTATGTTGGGAGATTGGCATGCAGAAATGTATGGGAGGTCAAAATTATGGCCAATAAGATCATGGACTATGAGACAAACACATATGGACAAGAATGGTTCAATAAAATGGTCGGTATAGGGGGCGATTCTCATGATGATTCTGGTACCAATTATAATGAAGGAGAAGTGGCGTGTGAGCACGTCTTCAATGAACATATGACCGAATTCACTCCAGTAAAACTTTATGCATCATATAGAGATACAGATCCTCAACATACGCCTAGTTCTGAAAACATCGTAAGAGAGATATCTAGCGGTTGCGGTTTTCTGTTGTTTGAGGGGCATGGTCATCCAGGTTCCTGGAATACTCATTGGCCAGGTGAATTTAATTGGGAGGATACTCCGGGAGGTATAAGCTGCTACACCTTCCCAAAATTGAATAATGGTGAAAAGCTTCCAATAGTAGTTGTTGGAGGATGTCATAACAGCCAATTTAACATCACCCTACTTGGAACCATTCTTCAGAAACCATATACGTGGACGCATGGACAGCCCTTTGCTGAATGTTTTGGCTGGAATATTGTGCGTAAAATAGACGGTGGAGGCATTGCAAGTTTTGGGAATACCGGACTTGGCTATGGGGCAGTAGGCAATCATAGCGATGTTGACGGCGATGGCATAGATCTTCCTGACACTCTTGAGGCTGTTGGTGGATACCAACTAGTACAATTCTTTAAAACATATGATGAGGGTGTAGATATTCTTGGTGAAGTATGGGGTGGCGCGCAAAGCAAATATCTTGATACATTCCCAGCCATGGATGACCAAACAGATTGTAAAACCGTTGAACAATGGCCACTTCTTGGTGATCCAAGTCTAAAAATAGGAGGATATTCCTCCTAAATCTTTTTTCTTTTTTTATTGTTAACCCTTTTTAATAGATTTATAGATTTAATGTCTCTATATTTGTTTTTGTTTTTTGATTTTCATATATCGTTATAAACAAAGATAATGATATCAAATATGCTTGTTTGAGTGAGGATGAAAAATATGGGAAGATATGCAAGGATGTTACTTGCAGCTAGTATAATCACGTTCTTGTTTTGTGCCGGATCTATTTCGCTAGGTTTAGATGATCCTGCCCCGCCAGATCAACCAACTACTGGTCCTGGTAGTTCAGATTATTCACATTATGGCGTTAGAGAAACTAGATACGAATGGGGTGCAAGGCAATATTGGATTTTTGAACCTTTTTCACCAACGCCAGAGTCTGCTCCACTCATTGTATTTAATCATGGCTGGGGCGCAAGGCAACCTATTTCATATATGGCATGGATTGACCACCTTGTAAAAAGAGGAAACATCGTTATATATCCTCAGTATCAAAGAGGGTTATTTTTCGGTTATAAAGATTTCAATGCAAATGCAATCAATGCCGTAAAAGATGCTATTGGTGCTCTCGAGAGTGGAAGTCACGTTTATCCTGAAGTGGATAAATTTGCAATTGTAGGTCACTCATTAGGTGGGGGAATTACAGCCAATATGGCAGCTCAAGCAGAAGATGAAGGACTTCCAGTACCAAAGGCAATAATGCCAGTACAACCGGCTATTGCCTATAGTGAAAAAGCAGATTTTAGTAAGATATCTGCCGAAACGCTGATGCTTGTAATTGTTGGGGAAGACGATGCGGTCGTAGGAAACATATCTGCTAAAATAATATTTCGTAATTCGACTCAAATACCATTCTCACAAAAGGATTTTGTAATACAGGTAACAGATACCTATGGGCATCCAGATCTAGTTGCAGATCATTTTGCACCCGTGTGTCTTCCACAATTATTTTCAGATACAGTAGACGCTATGGATTATTTTTCAACCTGGAAGCTCTTTGATGCGCTTACAGATTATGCTTTTTATGGCATTAATGGAGAATATTGTCTAGGAAATACGCCCGAACAACGGTACATGGGAATGTGGAGTGATGGAACCTTTGTAAATGAATTGGTAGTGACTGATATGCCATAACTAGGTTATCAGAGAGATTACTGAAAATATCGTTAAATATTTCTTGACTATCGTTCATAGGATAATTCATATGCACTTTCAATCAGTTCAGTTAATCTTTCAACAAATCTGACTAAAGGTCCACCATCAACTACATCATGATTAACCGTTACTGTCAAACTAAGGTATTCGCGTATCTTGATTTCATCATTTACCACACCTGGTTTTTTTCTTATGCCACCAACGGCTAAAATTGTTGTAGTTGCGCCTCCCATTGGAATTACCCATCCAGGAAATTTTCCCATCATTCCAATTGCAGTTACTCCCACTGTTCCTAAGTGTTTCTTCTTAAAAAGACCATTTCTTCTTACAATAAACAAAGCTAGTTTTTTTACGAACAAAGGTGCATTCAGGATAATTTTTTCCAATCTTGTAAGATTTCCACCTAGGACCTGAGTTGTTCCATCCACGTCTTCCTTCTGGATATCTCTAATTTCTCTAGTGATTTCATCTACATTTTTTTCGTTGGCCTTTCTAAGCACATATCCCATTGGTATCGTCTCGCCGTCCACATTTCTTTCTACGGGTATGGGAATGTCTACATCGTCAAAAACTACAGTTTTCCTTTTACCTAATCTGTAGGTATTTAGTTCCTTATGTTCGCTTACTGCCTGGGCGATGCATTTAATGAGCCAACCTGTAAACGAAATCTCTCTACTTCCTTCCAGTTTATATTTATGAATAATTTCACGTGCTTTTGTCACATCCACTTCAATTAATGCATGAATGCTGTGTTTACGAGCGCCTTCTTCTGTGATTAAAACGATATTCTGACGATTTTTTGAAAAAAGTTTCTTTTCATACTGTCCTAATTGAGTCATTATTTCATGAAAATCAAATTTGTTTATTTAAGAATTCGCATTCTGATTGTGTCGCCAATAAATGGTAATGTCCTGAACGTTTGATTAAAATTGGAACATGATTTCTAGCAAGATTTAAATCTAAAAGCACATAGCCTTATTTATTGAGGTGAAGTATGATTTGTACAATATGTGGTGTAAATGAAACGGATAACCCTGACGGCATTTGTGATGATTGCAAAGCATCTATTGTCGCGAATGAAGACATACCACCAAATGAGGAAGATTTCTTTTGACAGTAATGCTTAATATCCAAAATTGCATCTATAATGGTGAGTTGGCGAGTAGATTGGTACAAGACTGCAATCAATATTTGCTGCGTTGTTTTTAGGCGGGGGGGATGAAAGCCTGTCTAAGAATGTCTGTAGAGGCTTAGCAAGATTAGGAATAAAGGACGAATCGAAATGAAAATAACATGTTATGGTGGCGTAGATGAAATTGGTGGCAACAAGATTCTAGTGGAAAATTATGGAACTAGAATCTTTCTTGATTTTGGACAGCGGATGGGCTATGAAAATGATTTTTTCTCTGAATTTTTAAATCCAAGAACAAACACACCAATAAAAGATAGAATAACCATAGGTGCACTTCCAAAGATTCCAGGCGTTTATAGAAAAGATTTGATAGTACCTACTGGTGTAGAAAATCTCAGTAGTTCAGTGTATACTAGAGTACTTGAAAGCAAGTCACCTCTTTTGTCTCTATCTGGAATAGATACATATGAGGATTATATCATTCGAGAGGGAAAACCATATGTCGATGCTATATTCCTTTCGCATGCTCATCTCGATCACACCGGTGCCATTGGATTTTTACACCAAAATATTCCCCTATATTGCTCCAGAATAACCGAGATACTTGTGAGGGCAATTGATGATGTAACAATGTTTAAATCCAAGGCGCTAGATTCAAAAACAAACGATGTTGACTTTTACAAAAAAGGCGCCTTTCCAGATAGCCCGAGAATAGTTCATGGCGATATTAAACGAAAATGTGTTTCACTAAAAGACAATGAAAACGTTAACATTGGTACGTTGTCCGTTACACATATTTCACAGGATCATTCGGTTCCAGGTGCTTCAAGTTTTGTTGTCAATTGTTCGGGCAAAAAAATCCTTTATACTGGAGACATACGGTTCCATGGGTACTATCCAATGACTATTGAGGAGTATGCTGCCAAGGTGGGTCCTGGAATAGATGTCATGATATGTGAGGGAACCAGAATAGATTCTGATACGGTTCTTCCTGAATCAGCGATAAAAGATAAGATTGCCGACAAAATCAAAAAGGTAAAGGGCCTTGTTTTTGTAGATTTCAGCTGGAAGGATACGACCAGATATGAAACAATAAAACAAGCTTCTGAGGATGCGGGGAGAATATTTGTTATCAATGCAAGACTTGCGTATCTTTTGAATAAACTTGATGAGTATCCATCTGCAGATAGTGTAAAGGTATTTCTTAAAAGGAAGGGGTCCTGTCTCTACTCACCTGGGGATTATTCTAGTTCAAAATACGAGTATGGCTTGTCGGTTGATTGGAAGGAAAATAAAGATAGTACGCATTATGATAATGCTCTTACTGCTTTGGATATTAAAAAACATCCTGAAAGATATGTTATGATGCTTTCCTATTTTGACTTGGGGCAGATGTTTGATATTGCTGATGAAAATGGGAAAATACCGGACTCATGGTTTATTAAGGCTCAATGTGCACCGTTTTCAGATGAGATGGAACTAGATGAAGAGAGATTCATGAATTGGCTGAAAGCCTTTGGGATTGGGTTTGACCTTGGAGAAACTCCAATTCCCAACGGTTGCACCAATAAGGATTGTGATAAACTCCATGACATAATTGAACGAGCACATGTTTCTGGTCATGCATCCAGGTCAGAACTTAAGAAGCTTATTGAGTTGGTGAACCCCAAGGTTCTAATTCCGGTGCATACGATGTATCCAAAGGCGTTTGTAGCACTTGCAGAGGAAATTAAAACAGGAATTGAAGTTATGTTGCCCGAGTATGCAAAGACGTATGTGTTTTAATTGGGGAAAAACACGTCTAATTTATTTGGAGAGATTCTATGCAGAATTTTGTGATGTTAGTGAAACAAGCAATCTTGGTGTTGTAACATCCAGTAGGCTTTTTTCATAGTTATTTGATTTTGTTTATAAAAATAGAATACTTTATATAATGATGAATGATATAATATTTGGTGCGGAGAGTGTGAAGATGAAGGCATATCAATTCTCAATAGAAGACCCATTTGTGCAGATGTGGTTTAACCTCTTATATGCCCAAGCTAGATTGGGGGCGACTGTTGAAAAAATTACAAAATATTACATGGGCTACATCCTCCAGCTGGATGAGGAAGAACTTGAAAAATACTATTACGTAAAACCAAAAAATGAAAGTCTCGTTTCTGAGATACTTAGAATCTTTGATAGAAAATCAGAAGGACCCAAAATTAAAATCCCATTCGACAATCTTTTCTTTGCAAAGGATCTAAAGTTAGAAGAATAATTTAAAGATGATTTAAGCTGCATATGAACTATAATAGTCATCTCTAGCAGGTTTTTATGAGCGAAAAACCTTAGAAAACGAGAAAAGAATGATTTTTAGATAATTACATAAAAATCTACTAAATCTAGTGATGTGTTGTTGCCATTAATCGCTCTGACTTCTAGTGTATGAGGTCCACGTGTTGCTTGCAAATCCCATGTAAATGGTGCTTCATCATCGGTATGTTGTTTTACATTATCAATGTAGAATTCCACAAGATTTGTGTTTTCGGCTGTTACGTTCACTTGTAGTTCTCCAATGATTCTAGGAGATGCTTTTTGAATGGGCAGGCTCTTGAAAATTATTGGGAATTTCTGCCCGAAAAAATATGTATTAAAAATTTTGGGTGTTTCAATTTGTACCTTGGGAACGTTAGGTTCTAAGTTTCCGTATGCTCCATCAATGTACATTATGCCCGTACCATTGCCATACCATTCTGCAAACATGGCTGAATCATATGCCATCCTGAGCCAACCGTCCTCTCCCCACTTTACTCCTGCACTGTTTTTTATAATCCAGCATTTGTTATTGTCATCATAGCCTACAATAGCCATTACGTGTCCATTAACTACTTTTCCCCATCTATGATGATATACGCCTCCTTTGTAGTAGTTATAATCTCTACATAAATAGAGACATGCAGCAAGTGGGCCATGCTCTATTAATGCTGTTTTTATTGCTTCTTCTGTGTGTTCTACCCAGCCCCATTCACTTATTTTTACTGTTCTGTTTTCCCAATCCGGCAGGCTTTCAAACGGGAAATCATATGGTCTGTGTGGATCAGGAAAGCATCCTTCATCAGGGACGCCATGTTCTATCAAATAGTTTGCAGCATCTACTATATTTACATATCCTGCTTTATAGGTTCCACCAGCGTAGAAATAAAGGTGAGCTTCTGAAAGATCAGGATTATATATTTCTCCCATTTGATATTGCATTATTGTTTCAAGTGCAGCAACCAACGCATATGCTTCACAGGTTGGAGCAGGAGCCTGATTTTTTATTGGAGTGGTATAATCAGTACCGTTTATATTCCGCCAGCTAAACGAGGAAGGTAAATCGGTTGTTTCAATTTCTTTTGCGTTTTCTATCGAAGTTGTAAATGTTGTAAGCATTATTATAGCAATGAGAACTGTTATTGCTTCTTTCATATGATTTTATCCTCTGTCATTCTGAGATGTTACTAATATAGGATGTTACTAATATATGTTGTTGCTAATATATAACTTTAGGGTTGCTAATTTGAAAAGATCCATATCAATTGTCGCACCTAACATTTTAAGAATATACCCCTTACAAATTTTATATTTTACGTTTAATCAGATCAGATTTTCTTCCTTAAGGCTTGTGTAACTATTATTTCCAATTATAACATGATCAAGTATATTAATCCCTAACAAATCCCCAGCATTACAAAGCATCTTTGTAACTTCTTCGTCTTCTTTACTCGGTTTGCAGTCCCCGCTAGGGTGGTTATGAACGAAAATTACTGAATTGGAACTTGCTTTAATTGCAGGGTTAAAGACTTCTCTTGGATGAATCAGTGAGGAATTAAGCGTTCCCACAGAAATACATTCTTCAGAAATAATCCTATTTTTCGTGTCAAGGAATAATGCGTAGAAATGTTCTTTCTTTTTATCTTGTAATTCATCGACATAATGGTTAAAGACGTCTTCTGCAGTCTTTATCTTCTGTTTGAAACCTTTCTTTTGGAGTTTGCTTGTTCTACGGAAAATTTCAAACATAGCCTGGATTTTCATTGCTTTAACTTGGTCTTTTGACTCTTTTTTAAGCTCATGAAAAGAAAGATTAGACAATTTATCAAAATTGTATTTGCCAAGCAATCTATTTGCTAGATCAACGGCATTTTCTTCAGGATTCCCTCTGCCAAAAACAATAGCAAGGAGTTCAGCGTCATTGAGGTGAGAAGCACCTTTCCTCTTCAATCGTATACCTGGCCTGTTAAACCATGGTATGTCCTTAATTTTCATACGAAAAGAAATATAAACAAATGATTTTAAAATGTCCCTATGCCAAATAAATCTGTCAAATAAGAAATTGCTCTGTTGATTCTATTTTGTCCGCCATCATCAACCTCTTTTTTGACTGTACCATTGTTATTCAGGAACTATTGATTATAACAGGAGTAAAATCGTTTTTTACCGCCAATTGGTATGTAAGTGGTAGCTACGAGGCATAGCCAAAAAATAGGCTCACTTCGGGTCAACGCCAAAATAGGCCTCAACTCAAAGTAATCCCTCCAGTTGGAACCAGTGGGCTTAGCCGGATTTGAACCGGCGACCTCCGCCATGTGAAGGCGACGTCATAACCGCTAGACCATAAGCCCGTTGCACCGGGATATCCAGAACCTCGAATAAAGTGTTTCGGATAAATGCTTTTCGAAAGAATATAATTTATAAAGATTTTTTATTTTTAATTTTTATAAAGAAAAGATTTATCAACAAAAAGGACGTTAACTTACAGATAGCAATAAAGTGCTCTAGGAATGCCGGTGTGATAAAATTGAAAGTGTTAGAAAAATTAAAAGTGTTGGAAAAATTGAAACCTAAAAAAAGGGAACCAGTGCATAAGAGTGAAGAATTACCACAGGCTAAATCTGAAGGGACTGTTCAATCAGAAACTGAACAAGATCCTAAAGAATCAACACTAGCAGAGTATCATGAAACACTCTATTCAGAGAATGTCACTTCTGAAAAAGATACTTCACATCAGAGAGAAAATAATGTATTGTCTGAACAGAGAATCTGGAGGGATGTACAGGCTATAGAAGAAAATGTGGATAGTATCTCCAAGCATCCATCGAAAGCATCTGGGACAGAACTAGGTAAAAGGGTTGATGGGGTACTGGCAAATAAAGAGAAAACGTTTAAAAAAAATGAGAAGAAATCAAGAAAACCCTCAAACGTAATTTATGTGGTAAGCAAACCGCAACCTGGTCAGGTTCGTGGCGACTGGGCTGTACGGGGCCATGGAAAAATTTACAGTCACCATAGATTAAAAGAAAATGCTATTGTGCAAGCAAGAAATATTGCAAGAGAAAGAAATGCAACAGTGTTGATTCAAAATACAGATGGGACATTTAGTGAGGGTTTTAAACCAAGACCTAAGAAATGATGAGACAACTATTTCAAATCTACATAACAAATTCAAATTTTTGTATATGGGGAATGCATTTGATTTTGTCAACTAAGCTATGATTAATATTTGTTTTTTGAAAAACAGGAGCGGATGAAGTCAGAATGATAACGGTTTTGAGAATAGGTCATAGAATCGGTCGTGACAAACGCATAACAACTCATGTGGCACTGGTGGCACGTGCATTTGGTGCGGATAAAATCATTATAGATACGAAGGATAGCCACATTGAAGATAACGTTCGCTCTATTTGTGCACGTTTTGGAGGAGATTTTGAAATAAAATCTGGGGTGAATGAGAAAAAAATAATCAAAGAATGGAAAGGTACAATCGTTCATCTCACTATGTATGGTGAAAAATTGAACAAATCAATAGATAAAATAGATAAGGCTAAGGATTTACTTATTATTGTAGGGGCAGAGAAGGTACCTCCACAAATTTATGAACTCGCTGATTTTAATGTATCTATAGGTAATCAGCCGCATTCAGAAGTTGCTGCATTAGCTGTTTTTCTAGATAAATATAACGGGGGCGGTTGGCAGGAGAAGCAATTTAACGGAAAAATAGAAATTCTTCCCAGCAATAAAGGTAAAAAGGTCGTATCCAAAGATAGATAGGGTATTTCTTATGAGTGGTAACATACCTTCCCCCGAAGAATGTCTTGATTTGCTTGAAAAAAGTGGATGTTCTAAGGCTGTTATTAGACACTGCAAGGCTGTTAGAAATGTAGCGGTAAGGATGGCGAAAAAGACAGATGCTGATGTAGAACTGGTGGAAGCAGGGGCATTACTTCACGACATAGGGCGCTCTAGGACACATGGAATATCTCATGCTATAGAAGGGGGCAAGATTGCCAAACAGTTAGGGTTATCAGATAGAATAGTAAAAATTATTGAGAGGCACATTGGCGCAGGACTGTCAGCAGAAGTTGCAAAAAAGCTAGGTTTGCCTCCGAGAGATTACATTCCTAAAACTCTTGAAGAAAAGATTGTCTGTCACGCTGACAATTTGATTGATAACTGCAAAAGGCAAAACATTGAATATGAGATAGAAAGGGCATTAAGAGACAGGCATAAGGATTATGCAATCCGACTTGCCAATTTACATAAAGAGTTGAGTGATATCTGTGGTGTTGATCTTAACGACATATGATTCAAATCACCAGAAAAGATAAATATGAAACCATGATTTAACCCATCAAAAATCATATGGAGGCAATAGATTATGGTTGTAAAAATAGATGAAAAAAAATGTACTGGTTGTGGAGCATGTGCAGAGGTTTGTCCCGTAGATGCTATCACTGTAGATGATGTGGCTACTGTTGATGAAGATGAGTGCATTGATTGTGGTACCTGCGTCGAAGAATGTCCAGTTGAAGCAATAGAATTGTAGATTGCTCATACAGATTCCCGATTCTTTCTTTTTTGCAGGGGTAGCCAAGCCTGGTCAACGGCGCAAGGTTGAGGGCCTTGTCCTGTAGAGGTCCGCGAGTTCAAATCTCGTCCCCTGCATTTTTTAACGTTTTTAACAGGAGAAAAATGATATTTTCTGAAAAAGTGTCCCTTACTCCATTTTACCGGTAAAACCGTGTTCAAATCTTGTTCTAGAACGACTCATATTCAATAAGTTAAAAATTTTATTTTTTTATGCCTTTTACAACCATCCCTTTTGCCAGTATTTTTCCAAAAAAACCGGTGGGTTTTGCAAATTGTGACATATTATAATTTCACAATAGAGTATAATCTATTAAATATTATCAATTTTTTTTTGATAAAACGTCTAACAGAAGAAAACCCTATTTTTTTACCGGTAAAAGTGAGTTCAAATCTCGTCTTGTCTGATGGATGTGATGATGTCTGGGGCGCATATGAACATGTTCATATAATATAATGGAGCAATACCTAGCAGGTTTTTAGTTGCTGTTCTGCCACATAGCAAAGTGGTTACCTTCGAATTTTTGCTGTAAATATCGTTGAATTTTGCGTCAAATTTTTTGACGTTCTTTCTAAAAACCTTCTTTTTTTCTTTCGTTGGTAAAAAAAGGGTTTATAAAGAATTAAAAGTTACAGATGTTTAGTTTGTGTGAGGAATAAAAATGAATAGGAAAATTATGGCTGTTTATGTTTCAATAATAATGTTTACAACAATTTTTGTAGTATTTTCTGAGCATCCCATTGCTACTCCATCTGGATGGAGCGAAGATACGCGACTGACAAATGATGGTTCACAATCTAATGATCCAGTGGTGGCAGTAAACGGGAACAACACACACCTCGTATGGACGGATGAAAGAGATGGAAACCAAGAAATATATTACAAGAGAAGTACCAACAATGGGGAGAATTGGGGTAGTGATACAAGGCTAACCAATGATGGTTCAGTCTCTAATACTCCAGTGGTGGCAGTAAACGGGAACAACATACATGTCGTATGGAAAGATGAAAGAGATGGAAACTATGAAATATATTACAAGAGAAGTACCAACAATGGGGAGAATTGGGGTAGTGATACAAGGCTAACCAATGATGGTTCATACTCTTTTGAGTCAGTGGTGGCAGTAAACGGGAACAACATACATGTCGTATGGAGAGATAATAGGGATGGAAACTATGAAATATATTACAAGAGAAGTACCAACAATGGGGAGAATTGGGGTAGTGATACAAGGCTAACAAATGACGGTTCAAACTATTATAATCCAGTGGTGGCAGTAAACGGGAACAACATACACCTCGTATGGACGGATGAAAGAGATGGAAACGAAGAAATATATTACAAGAGAAGTACCAACAATGGGGAGAATTGGGGTAGTGATACAAGGCTAACCAATGATGGTTCACAATCTTATACTCCTGTGGTGGCAGTAAACGAGAACAACATACACCTCGTATGGAGAGATAATAGGGATGGAAACCATGAAATATATTACAAGAGAAGTACCAACAATGGGGGGAATTGGGGTAGTGATACAAGGCTAACCAATGACGGTTCATACTCTTATGATCCAGTGGTGGCAGTAAACGGGAACAACATACATGTCGTATGGCAAGAGTATAGAAATGGAAACTATGAAATATATTACAAGCAGAAGCTTAATCAAAAGCCAACTGCCGACACACTTGATTTTTCAGCAAACCATGTTTACAAGGAAGAAGCAATAACTCTGTATACAAACGCCAGTGACGATAACGACCAAGAATCTGATTTGACCCCAACCTTTGAATATAAGCCTACTGTAGATACAACTTGGCAGAATACATGTATATCTGATGTGGCATGGGATTCCATAGGATGGTATTGGAAAGCAACCTTTACACCATCAGAAGGTATGGAGACAGGACTTTATGATTTTAGAGTAAAATTCACCGATTCAGATAGCATGGATAGTGATTGGAGAGATGGAGCAGAACAGATGGATGTAAGGGAGCATCCTATCGCTGTTCTTTCTGCCTCTTCAACTAATATAATGAAAGGAGAAAGTGTTACATTTAATGCTTCTACATCAACAGGAAAAGAACTTGTTTACTATTTCGACTTTGGAGATGGTACAACTAGTGACTGGGGGTATGATGCAGTTAAAACACATAAATACTCTGAGGAAGGGACATATATTGCCAAAGTCAAGGTAAAAGATACCTATGATGAGGAAAGTCTTTGGGATAGTATTGAAATAACGGTTGACAATTCAAAATCTGATGAGGGGGATAGTACTCCTGGTTTTGAATTAATCTTTCCTATCTGTGCAATAGCATTAATTTTGTTCTGGAAGCGAAAAAGATAATCAGTTTTTACACTGATTTCATTTCAAAACAACTAATGGTTTATAAACAAGACTTTTGCAGTTTTCATCCAATCTCAATAATAAGTGGTGTTTTTAATTTATTTGACATTTGATCAAATACCCACCGTTTTAATCTTTCACAAGCTGATCCAATTGCATTAATCTTATTCAGTACTTTTTGAAGATGGGGATTGCGCCATGCATTTTTTAGGAGGGTATAAGCAAGG
>Ga0208771_1000174_pt1 | contig 40487 bp, 26 predicted proteins | sample AntAceMetag02UKX_FD_184775 | JGI IMG/M metagenome (GOLD analysis project Ga0208771, IMG submission 184775) | Saline lake microbial communities from Ace Lake, Antarctica - Antarctic Ace Lake Metagenome 02UKX (SPAdes) (version 2) | ecosystem: Environmental > Aquatic > Non-marine Saline and... | reverse complement strand
CCCGAATTACTTGGCACCTGTTTGGAGCCGCGAGACTTCACCTCACCTTCGCAGACCGACTTCGCCAGCCCACAACGCGGTTTCTCATTAACATCCGAATCTTTCGCTTTCGTATTTTCCCGCAAAGTCTCACCGCCAGCGCTTGAAACCTTTGGTGACAGCGTCTCTGAAGGTTTCGCCTTGGCGCTGTGCCAGCCGCCGTCCTCGCCCGTTTTCAGCTTGCCGACAGCCGCCGTCTTTCGAGCTGAGTCCGCAACCTCCGGTTTCTTATAAAGCGGTTCCGCGCCCCCCCTATGATTCTGTATCGACACGCCATGACATTCTCCTGATTGTCCCCTATCCCCCTGGCCACCTTTGCTCTTGCCAGAGCCTCGCAAAACAGTCGGTGAAAACTTCTTCAAACCTCTCGAAGCCCGCCCAACACCGCGAGCGGCCAACAGCAAGATGCTGCCGCTGACAATAGTCCCCCCCGTGACCATCGAAACGCCGGAAGCGGTAATGGCGAGTTCCCTCCCCTTGCTCTGACCGACGACGGGACCGGCATTATCTGCGAAGTCGCCCTTACGCAAAGCTTCCGCGCCCTCGTTTATGTCCTCTGCAAAAAGCTGCAACGGACGCTCTTCAGGAGCCAGTCGAGACCATTCGCCGTATTGCTTCAAAATCGCATCGGCCTTGTCGTCGCGACTCGCCCGGTAGCTGTCGGTCTCCTGCTTTTCCCTTCTCTCCTGTAAGAACATCCAGCAGAGAGCAGCTCCCCCGAAAAGCAGAAGCACCAAACCAACAATAACGGATTTCTTTAACATAATCTCAAATCCAAATCTCTAATCTTTCTACATCTGCAATAAAACCGGCACAGGCCTCAAGCCTTGCTCTTTCACCGCCTAAAACAGCAATCAAATGCAACATCAACTTACAACACCGCACCGGCGATTTTCTGCACGCACATCAAACCGATGCAGAAACCACTAACTAAAATATAATTAACAATTCCCCCGTGCCCAAAGCCCCCTCCACACACAAATCACTCTAACTTTTCACGTCCCATAGAACCTGCCCTAAAAAGCCAGAATCGCCAATACCCCAGGACCATTCATTTCAAATAAATTCTTTAACAAACCCGCCCAACCATCTACAATAGCGCCGATATACAGTTGTCCTGAAAGCATAGACCCCGCGCACGGGCAAAAACTTAGGAGATTCGGAATATGCCGTATGTAATCATTATTCTCGCTGTAGTCCTTCTGATACCGGTCCTCATCTACAACGCCCTTATCGCTAAAAAAAACCAGGTCCTGAATGTTTTCGCCACCATCGACGTTATGCTAAAGAAAAGATACGACCTGATCCCAAACCTCATCTCGACCGTCAAGGGATACATGCAGCACGAAAGGGACCTGCTCACCCGGATCACAGAAATGAGGGCAAAAGCACTCTCCGACCGCACCTCAGATGACGATAAAGTCGACCTCGACGGCAAAGTAACCAAAACCCTCAACAACATCATGCTCGCCGTCGAAAACTACCCCGACCTAAAGGCCAGCCAGAACTTCCTCCACCTCCAGCGAGCCATGGTCGAAATAGAAGAGCAGATCTCCGCAGCAAGACGCGCCTACAACGCATCCGTCACCGATTACAACAACGCAGTCGAAATGTTCCCGACCAACATCATCGCCTCGATGATGAACTACAAAAGAAGAAGATTTTTCGAAATCCCAAAAGAGCAGCGACAAAACGTAGACGCCGGCCGGGCTTTCAACAATTAAATACACGCATAATCTGAAGGAGAAAGTGACCCCATGAAAACATTAGACGATTTAAGAGATTTCTATAACAACTCCCTCACCGCCGACCTCAACGCCCTTGAGGCAAGACGCAAATCCCTGCTCAGCAAGATTCTCTGTGTCGGTGCCGCAATAGCAGTCCTTGCCCTGATCGCCCTTCTGGTCGCGACGCAAAACATGGGCGTATTCTTCCCGGCTGTTATCTTTCCCATCGCAATAGCCGCCGCCATCTTCGGAGTTATCATCCATTTCTCGAGCAAAGGTTACGTCAGAGAATTCAAAACCAGGATAATCGGCCAGATCATCACCTTTATCGACGCCAACCTGCGATACGACCCCCACCGCTGTATCCCAAGGTCAACTTTCGTCGCCTCAGATATCTTCAAAACAAAACCCAACCGCTACAAAGGCGACGACTACGTCTCAGGAAAAGTGGGAGCCACACAAGTCCGCTTCTCCGAACTCAAAGCAGAATACGAAAGTGGCTCCGGCAAAAACAGAAGCTGCCGCACAGTCTTCAAAGGCCTTTTCTTCATCGCCGATTTCAACAAGCATTTCACTTGCAAAACAATCATCCTGCCAGACACAGCCGAAAAGCTCTTCGGCGGCTTCGGAAAACTCTTCCAGTCCTGGAACATCGCGAGAGACGAACTCATAAAGCTCGAAGACCCCGAATTCGAAAGGTACTTTGTCGTCTACGGCAACGACCAGGTGCAGGCAAGGTACATCCTCTCAACCAGCCTGATGGCCAGGATCGTAGACTTCAGAAGGAAAACAAACAGACAAATATACCTGTCCTTTATAGGCTCGAACGTATTCGTCGCCGTCCCCTACAGAAAAAACCTCTTCGAGCCCAAACTATTCAGCACAATATTGAATTTCGATCTCGTCCGCGAATACTTCGAAGACCTCCGGCTCGCAATCGGAATCGTCGACGACCTGAACCTCAACACCAGAATCTGGACCAAACAATAAACCGACCCCCCCGGAGACACACAAAATGATAAAAGAGCTGATAACAAAGAATCGCAGTTGCCGCCGCTTTGTTCAAAAGCACCCCGTATCGCACCAGACGCTTATCGACCTCGTCGATCTCGCCAGGCTCTCGGCGTCTGGCTCCAATCTACAACCGCTAAAATACATCCTCTCATGTGAACCACAGACTAACGCCCTGATCTTCCCGCTATTAGCCTGGGCCGGCTACCTAACAGACTGGCCCGGCCCCCAAGAAGGCGAAAGACCATCCGCATACATCATAATCCTGCTCGACACCAAAATAAGACAATCTCCCGGCTGCGACCACGGAATCGCCGCCCAGAGCATCCTCCTCGGGGCAGCAGAGAAAGACCTCGCCGGCTGCATTATCGCCTCAATCGAAAAAGAACCGCTACGAAAAGCCTTCGACATACCGCCGCAATACGAAACACTACTCGTCCTCGCCCTCGGAAAACCCGCTGAGAAAGTAGTAATCGACGAACTCGGCCCAGACGGCGACATTAAGTATTATCGAGACGACCAAAACATACACCACGTCCCCAAACGCCCCCTCGACGAAATAATTATAAGCCCCGATTTGCCGTCTAACCAATGACAAACGACGATGATAATGATACTATAGCCTTTTTGAAAAAAGTGAAGGAACTGAAGGAACTGATACATGAATAACAAAATGGTAATATCCGTAATTGTTTTCGCACTGTTAACGGCGGCATACTCACCCAAAAAGGCCCTGACCGCCAACCAGACGGCAACCGGCGACCACATTACCAACTCTGTCGGCATGAAGATGGTTCGTGTCAAAGCCGGTGAGTTTGTGATGGGTACGGCCGACGACAAGATTAGCGACGGTACGGATATCGACGAAAGACCCGCGCATAAAGTTGCGGTCAGCAACGCTTTCTATATGGGCGTTACCGAAGTGACGAACGCGCAATTCGAACAGTTTCGGCCCGGCTTTCGCAAGAGTAGCGGCAAACCGAATAAGCTGTCTAATGGCGATGATGATGCCGTGATTTTTGTAAGCTGGCACGATGCCGTTGATTTCTGCAAGTGGTTGAGTAATAAGGAAGGAGCAATTTACCGTTTGCCTACCGAAGCCGAGTGGGAGTACGCCTGCCGTGCCGCAAGCACAACAGATTATCACCAGGGTTTCAAACCGCCAAAAAAACAGAAAAGAAAAAAGAAAGATGCCCCGGCCGTGTCACTTGAGGTAGCGCAAGCCGCGCCGAACGTATGGGGGCTTTACGATATGCACGGAAATGTGGAAGAGTGGTGCCTGGACTGGTACGGACCTTATGAGAAAGGTGCCAAGGTTGATCCTGTAGGCAGGATCGACGGTGAGTTTAGAGTAACGCGAGGCGGCAGCCACAGTACCAGGGCTCGATATCTCCGATCAGCCAATCGATCAGGTGCCCTCCCACAGGACAAGCACCAGTTGATCGGATTTCGTGCAGTAATGGGACCGATACCAAAAACAAAGCCCCTGCCCAAATCCGAGCCGAAAGCCTGCATGGCCAGCGTCTCGCAAAAGATTTTCGACTGGAAGGCGGGAATAATTGATATGAGTAAACCTTATTTCAAAGGGCCTGTCCGATATGTAAAACAACCTGCGAATCCAATAGAAGTGCCGATGTTCAAACATAATCATTGCCCGGCCATTACCTACTGCGACAACGGAGACCTTTTGGCTGTGTGGTTTTCCTGTATTAACGAATCGGGCAGAGAGATGACCATTCTCACCAGCCGTCTCCGCGCCGGCAGTGACAGTTGGGACGAGCCTTCGGAGTTTTACAATGTCCCCGACCGCAATATGACAGGCTCGTCACTTATAAATGACAACCAAGGTGTGCTTTATTATTTCAACGGTGTTTCTATCGGCAGCGGTTACAAAACCAACAACGCTCTTATTATGAAGACATCCGCCGACAGCGGAGCAACGTGGTCGCAGGCAAGGCTGATCAATCCGAAACGCGGAATATCGAGTCAGCCTATCGGCTCGGCGTATTGCTCCGATGATGGCAGGCTTGTTGTTCCTTCCGACTGGCCCTGGGCCAGAAAGAACGGTGCGACGGCACTGTGGATCAGCAGTGATAGGGGTAATGCATGGTCAATCAGCCCGACGCCGATAGCGGGTATTCATGCAGGCGTTGTCGATTTAGGCAAAGAATCGTTTCTTGCACTGGGCAGGTTCAAGGGCAAAGCCGATTCCACGATGCCCATGAGTATCTCGAATGATGGCGGTAATAATTGGGCTTATTCGCAAACGCAATTCCAGGGTATAGGAGGAGGCCAAAGGCTCGTGTTGCGAAAACTCCAGCAAGGGCCGTTACTGCTGATATCCTTTACCGGCACGAGAAAGAATCAGCTGAGCATGACCATTAGGGATAAGGCAGGAAAAGAGCGAGCCGTGTACGGTATGTTTGCAGCCTTATCTTTTGACCAGGGCAAGTCTTGGCCTGTTAAGAAATTAGTTACTGCTGGTGGGCCGGCAAGGGAATTCGATGGAGGGGCGTGGACGCGAAAGTTTATGATGGATGACAATCACGCTGAGCACGCGGGCTATTTGGCAGGCATCCAAACACCGGACGGGATGTTCCACCTGATAAGCAGTGCCTTGCATTACCAGTTCAACCTCGTCTGGCTCGAACAACCCATGCCGCCGGCAAAACCCTGATCCTGACAATCTCGAAACAAACCATATAGCAGTAAATAGTCGTCACCGAATCGCCCGCCACGTCGAACCTAAGAAGAGAAAACACTCGATAGCAGCAATGTGCCTGAAAATAGCATGATAGTGTTAAATTAAGACCTTCGCCTTATATTATTCGCCAGGAATTCAGCAATAATAGCCCAACTACATTTTGAAACGCAAACGGCCCTTGACGCCAGATAATCCGGGCGGTTATCATCGTATGCTTCATTTTTAACAATATGTGTGTTTTTTTTGTTTAAGAGGCTTACTTTATGAAACTTGACCCCACGAAAATGAAAGACTGGCAGATCGCAGAAGCTGCAGAAGAAACAATGAAATCAATCCCCCAATTGGCACGGGAACTCGGCCTCAAAGAAGAGGAACTGCTGCCAATGGGCAAACAACTGGCGAAAGTCGATTACAAGAAGGTTGTCGAACGCCTAAAGGGCAACCCCGACGCAAAATACATCGACGTCACAGCCATCACCCCCACCCCCCTCGGTGAAGGAAAGACAACCACAGCCATCGGCCTGATCGACGGCCTCGGCAAACTGGACAAAAGAGTAACCGGCGCCATCCGCCAGCCCTCCGGCGGACCCACTTTCAATATCAAAGGCTCTGCCGCAGGCGGTGGACTCGCACAATGCATACCCCTTGTCCCCTTCTCAATCCGCCTCACAGGTGACATCGACTGCATCACCAACGCACACAACCTCATGATGGTCGCCCTGACAGCACGTATGCAGCACGAAAGAAACTACGACGACGCAAAGCTCGCGAAAAGAGGCCTCAAGCGCCTCGACATCGACCCCGAAGCCGTCCAGATGAAATGGATCATGGACTTCTGTGCACAGTCGCTGCGAAACATAACCATCGGCAAAGGCGGAAAGATGGACGGCTACGAAATGGAATCCGGATTCGCCATTTCCGTATCCAGCGAACTGATGGCAATTCTCGCCCTGGCCAACGACCTCAAAGACCTACGCGAAAGAATCAGCAAAATCGTCGTCGCCTACGACAAAAAAGGCAACGAAGTCACAACCGCCGACCTTGAAGTCGACGGAGCAATGACCGCATGGATGCTCGAAACGCTAAACCCCAGCCTGCTCCAGACCATTGAGGGCCAGCCCGTATTCGTACACGCAGGCCCATTCGCAAATATCGCAATCGGACAAAGCTCGATCATCGCCGACCGAGTCGCCACAAAGCTCTCAGACTACCACGTCACCGAAAGCGGCTTCGGCGCAGACATCGGCTTTGAAAAATTCTGGAACCTCAAATGCCGCATGTCCGGCATTGCCCCCGACTGCGTCGTCGTAGTTGCCACAATCCGCGCCCTCAAAATGCACGGCGGCGGACCAGACGTCAAGCCCGGCATACCCCTCAGCGAAGAATACACCAAAGAAAACCTCAAACTCGTCGAAGCAGGCTGTGAAAACCTCATCGCCCACATCGAAACCGTCAAAAAGAGCGGCGTAACACCAGTCGTCTGCATAAACGGCTTCTACACTGACACAAAGGCCGAAATCGACTTAGTTCGCAAAATCGCAGAGCAAAATGGAGCCCTCGCCGCACATTCCGAGCACTGGCTAAAGGGCGGCGAAGGAGCAATCGAACTCGCCGAAGCCGTCGTCAAAGCCTGCGAACAAAAGAGTGAATTCAAATTCCTCTACAAAACCGATGACCCCCTGAGAAAAAAGGTCGAACTGATCGCAAAAGAGGTTTACGGAGCAGACGGTGTAGAGTATTCGAAAGAGGCAACCGAAAAGGCCGAAGCCCTCGAAGCCAACCCAGATTTCAAAGATTTCGGAGTCTGCATGGTAAAGACACACCTGTCACTCTCGCACGATCCCGAACTCAAGGGTCGCCCCAAAAACTTCAATATCCCGATTCGCGACTTCCTCGTATACAAAGGCGCAGGATTCATCGTACCGCTCGCAGGAGCAATAAAGCTGATGCCCGGGACCTGTTCCGACCCGGCATTCAGAAGAATCGACGTAGATCTCAAAACCGGAAAAGTAACTGGAATGTTCTAATCAAAAACGGAGTTAATCAATGGCTGCAAAAATTATAGATGGAAAACAGATCGCAGAAGAACTGCGAGCTGAAATAAAGAAGCAGGTCGAAGAACTAAAAAAAGATAACATCGTTCCCGGCCTCGGCGTGATCCTCGTCGGTGAAGATCCCGCATCAATATCGTATGTCACTGCAAAGGAACGCGCCTGCGAAAAACTCGGAATCTACTCCGAAGACAATCGCCTCCCCGACGATACCTCACAGCAGGATTTGATCGCAATGGTCAACAAGATGAATGCCGACCCCAAAATAAACGGCATCCTCGTCCAGTTGCCCCTGCCAAAACACCTCGACGAATCCGAAGTCCTTCTCGCCATCGACCCGACAAAGGACGTCGACGGCTTTCATCCGATGAACATCGGCAAAATGGTCGCCGGTGAAAAGGCCTTCCTGCCCTGCACGCCGCACGGCATAATCCAACTGTTGCTCCGCAGTAAAGTCAAAATCGAAGGCGCCCACGTAGTAGTCGTCGGTAGGAGCAACATCGTCGGAAAACCGATCGCCAACATGCTCATCCAGAAAGCCGACAACGGCAACGCAACCGTAACCGTCTGCCACACACGAACAAAGGACCTGCCCTATCACACCAAACAGGCCGACATCATAATCGCCGCCGCAGGCAGGCCAAATACGATTACAGCCGATATGGTCAAGGATGATGTCGTCGTAATTGATGTTGGTGTCAACAGGGTTGAGGACGCTACTAAGAAAAGAGGATATCGTCTTGTTGGCGATGTCGATTTCGCGGCACTGACGGAAAAGGCGAGTCTGATTACCCCGGTGCCCGGTGGTGTAGGGCCAATGACAATCACAATGCTGCTCTACAACACCGTCGAATCGGCAAAGGCCGCCGCCGGAAAATCATAGCGATAAACAACTCCAGTAGAGAACTCTGCTATCGGTGCCAACTGGTCTCCAGAAGCCAGTCGTACCCGAATTGCGCAAGGTCGACAGTGTCCACAATGCCGTCCCTGTCAAGATCACCGGGCTGCTCAACGGCACTGCTCAACCAATCTCCAGCCAAAGAAGCCATATCTGAAAAATCGACACTTCCGTCATTAGTCAAGTCACCCAATATGGCCCACCTGTGCGGCCCCATGCTCGCATCCGCGGTCCCGCCATAAGCGCCCATATTAATCCGGACATTCTCACCCCACTCATTCTCCGGATCATACGGAACAGAAATCAACTCATCACCAGGAGCCAAACCGGGATTGCCCGCATCGATACATCTGCTCGTCACCTCATCCCACTGCCAAACATTCCTCTCCACATCCCATCGCCACCCTTCGCTTTTCAGGTAGTAGTCTCCTCCAACCCAAGAATCATCATCAACTTCCTCTGTTCCGTTCGAATCCCAATACCCTGGCTCAACAAAACACGGGTCAGCTTCAATATTGCCGACCCCCCACTCAAGCGTGCAGTTCTCCACGACAAAAGCCGCCCCTTCCCCTCCCTCTACGTCACTGTAGGAAACCCTGACCTGCGATGGACAACACGTCTCACGTATCGAAATCTCCGCTCCAAAAGCTGCACTGTTACCCCACAGAATGCTGTTCGCAACCGTTGTCTCGCTGTACCAAAGACAAAAGATCCCGCCGCCTTCACCGTAGCCATCGGTCACCGAATTACCTGCGACAGTGCAGTTCAACAAACTCGCACTGCTATGGTCATCGAACAACAGACCACCGCCCAAATACATGGTCAGATTCCCAACGATACTGCTCCGCCGTAGCGCCAGACTCGAGTTTGTACAATACACTCCGCCGCCCATAAACTCCGCCCAATTGCCGCTCACGCTGCAATTCTCGATCACTGCGCTGCTCCCCTCCAGACAATACACCGCACCACCGAGATGAGCGCCATTGCCTTCCATCCTGCACCCTGTGATAGTCGGACTCGACCCGTAGCAAACTATGGCTCCGCCGACCGACTCAGGGAATCCTACCACCGCGTATTTCGGACCATACCCATTGGTTATCGTAAATCCCGACAATACCGAGTTCGGACCCTCACCCGAAACGAATAAAAACCCCCGGTAAGGATCAGCTTCCGTACCGTTACAGTCGATGATACAACTTTCCAGCCCATTCTCGCTCCGAACCGTAATCGCCCTCCCTCTGAAATCAATGTCACGATTGCCAACCCCACTGTAAACACCATCTGCCACCCAAACCGTCCCTCCGTCCCACGAACGAGCGATGCCCTCCTGAATCGTGTTATAATCCATGGGAACATAAATGTCGCCGGGACCCGTTGTGGTAACCTGGTAACACTGCCCACCGTTACTGTCTACAGCTGCATTGCCGGCCCTGTCGACAGCCTCGATGACCAAAAAATACTCCGTCTCGGCAGATACGCTTTTCAGTTCCACCGTGTGACTGCGCGACAACATCGACTGCGTCATCACCAGTGAATTCGGTCCCACGCAATTCGCCCCGTACAAAACCTTAAACCACGCAGGTTCGTCCGTCTCAAAGCTGATCACAAGCTCCGGACCGAGCGCGTCAATTTGGACATCGTAAATCTCCGGCCTGCAACAGTCAACAACAGCAGTATCGTCCACAACCGCAGGACTACCTGTACCATCGTTTACATCAATATATATAACGCTTATTACATCGCCGTCGGAAAGCTGCAGCATCCCGTCCAATTCGTTCACAATGCCGCCCTCAGCTGAAATTGAGCCTCCAAAAACCCCCGATCTCGAAGGTTCTTCGCTCAGAACCAAATTCTCTAAATCCCCCCCGCTGCTCACCAGCAAGGCGTTCTGCTCCCCCTCACCTTCGACATCGCCGTCGCTCAACCATACCCCGACCATACTCGTGCACGAATAGTTACCCCTGTCCAGCCTGACATGCCCTTGCGAAGTCATACTGGCAACCAGAGCATTATGAAGATTTAACCGTCCGTCCGAGAAGCATATCCCGGGCGAAATCGGATCCACCGTGCTCATCAGGATATCATACACAGCGTCCGTTGACAGGGCCGGATTCCTCGATATCACAAGCCCGCAGACCCCCGCCACATGCGGACACGCCATCGACGTACCTGAGAAAGCGACCGTATAATTATTGGAAGGTGACCCAATTGACGCCCTCAGGGATAAAATATCTACACCCGGCGCCGCAATATCGACCCACTCCCCATAATTGGAAAACGAAGCCTTGTCGTCGTTGGAATCCGTCGCCGCCACCGCAATCATATGCTCATAGGAAGCCGGATACGTAGGCGTATTCGAATCGAAGTTCCCCGCCGCAGCAACCATTATCACGCCCTGACTGTGTGCATAATCGACAGCCTCTTTCAAAGCCTCCGAATAACCGCCGCCACCCCAACTGTTGCTGATAACATCCGCACCACTCTCAACGGCATAATAAAAAGCCTCGACCGCAGCCGCCGTCTCGCCAAAGCCTCCGCTGCCAAGAAACTTCAAACCCATTATCCTGGCATCCCAGCATATTCCCGTCATATCCAAACCGTTATTGCCCTTCGCAGCTATCGTACCCGAACAGTGCGTTCCGTGACCGTAATCATCTCGAGGATCACTGTCGCCGTTAATAAAGTCGTACCCGTATATATCGTCCACATACCCGTTCCCATCGTCATCGACGCCGACCTCACCATTAAGCTCAGCCTCATTCGTCCAGATGTTGTCGCTAAGATCTCTGTGCTCGTAATCCACACCAGAATCAACCACCGCAACAATCACATCCGAGTTGCCCGTGTACAAATCCCACGCCTCCGGCGCATCGATATCTGCATCCGCCGCTCCGCCGCCTCCGGACGGATAATTATCACCCGTATTATGCAGGGCCCACAGCAGCGGATAACAAGGGTCATTCGGCGTTGCGCTTGTCGATACAATGTAATTCAACTCCGCGTATTCGACACCCGCATCTTTTGTATACGCCTCAACAACCTCCTCGAGCGATTGACCTTCTTCCGGATCTACTTCAATCGCATACACACCCGCAAGATTCGCAACTTTCACATTCTTGTCCGCCCGCTTCAGTCTCTTAAGAATATGCCGTTCCCTCTTGGTCAGTTCGCTTTCATCCTTCTTCAGCAGCACCTTTCGCTGCTCTCTTTTTTCCTTGAAGTTCTTGAAAAGCGCTCTGCCCTTGCGCGCCTTGTATTTCCTGTTCAGCTTGTCAATAGATGCGCCCAGTTTCAGTTCACTAAGTGAGCCGCCGCCGGCCCGCTTGCCCTCAATAGCCGCCGCAACATCCTCGCTGAACTTCACAATTATCTGGTCCCGAACATACCGAACGCCTTCGACAGAACCCCCGTCTCTCCGCAGATACCTGGCCACAATATCCCCGCCCCATTGTCGCTCTCCCGGCTCCTGACGGTAATAATCTCTGTGAGCCGAACGCGCAGATTCGCCGTCCTTGTCCATCGTCGCCGCAACACAAGGAAATGCCAAAAACAGCAAAATAAAATACGGCGCAACCCTTTGCATTCAAAACCTTCCTCACAAGATTATAACCACCGACTATTCTACCAGAAATCCGCCCCAAATTCAAAAAAAAAAGAGGCAGTATTACCTGACCCTACGTGTCCACCGAAACTCTACTAACAAACCGCCCTCAAGCTGCGCCGAATCAGTAATCGGCGCAGTATCGGGCTGGGTTTGCTTACTCTTTTTTCTTTTTCTTTAACAGGCCCTTGAGCCCGCCGGTTATGCCTTTACCGACGTCCTCGGCGCCTTTGAGCACTCCCTTGCCGATATTCGTCCCATCCTTTATGACCCCCTTGCCAATATCCAGGCTTATCCCCAGGGTGGACTTCATCGTATTGATCATCTCATCCGGAAGCACCCCCGCACCCTGTTTTGCCACACCTTTTGCGATCGCAACTAAAATCTTGCCCGTCAGCTCTGCTATATCGAGTTTACTGTCACTGCCCAGATCCTTCATTTTGATCGGAGCCAGTTTCAGCGGAGGTAACGTATCGACCCTTCCGGGCAGAGGCAGCAGTTTCACTTTCACCGTCACGTTGGTAATCTCGAGTTCGTCTATTTGCAGATTCTTGGCCGCTTTCTCATCCTCCACTTCTTCCGCTTTCGGTATGTTCTTTATTATTTCCTGAAGATTGTTCGATCTCCCCTTCTGCTCGAGAACCAGGACCATACCATCGAGCTTGATCTCCGATATCTTGACCGTATCGCCCAAAAGCGACGACACTTCAACTCCTATTCGGCCTTCTTTGAGTTCGAGAAGTTTCTCGTCCTTCTTGTAGCCCGGGGGATTATCGACCACAACATCTCCGAAGCTCAGCTTGCCCTCCATTATAGCAAGATCAACCTCGCCCACACTCACCCCAACACCTAACGTCTTCGTCCCGGCAACTTCAATACCGGCCTTTATCGCACCATCGGCAAAAAGATTCACCATTACAATTGCCCCAACAATTAAAATTACAAGAACCAACAGAACAATACGCAGAATTTTAAGCGGTTTCTTCTTCATTTTCAAATCCTTTCAAATTGTCCGCAGCCAAATACTGACTTCAACATAATAACATCGACACCCCGCCGGGTTCCACTTAAAATTCCGCCTATAATTACAGAGCGGGCCCCACTCGTCAAAGGCCGGGATGGCTTTGTTTGCCTTGAAATTGGGTTTGTTTGGCTTTGTTTTGGCTTTGTTTGGGTTTGTTTTTCCCGCGTTCGCTAAGTGTCTTTTTTCATAATCCTTTGTTAATACCTTATTTACGTTCATTTGGCTTTTTCGGAGTTTGGCTTTGTTTTGCATGATTTTGTTATAATTTCGTACGTAAGAATTCGTACTTTGTATCTCGTATAGCGTAGGGCGTACAGCGTATAGCATATTTTGCGAGATACAGGAGGCTAAGTGGTCCCCTCGAGATCTTCGATTTGGTTGTCTTTGCTTTCTCGCAAACATGGGGGGCTCTCGATTGATTATCGATTATTGATTATTTACTTGGCCTGCTGGCACTACGGCCGTTTGCCTGCTTGCAAACATAGGGTATTATATCATAATTCCGGACAGAATGCAACTGGAAAGTTTACCGCAAAGGCCCCTGGGGCCGGGGCCGCGGAGATCGCAGAGTTTTTTTTGACAGGATAACAGGATTAACGGGATTTATTTTTTTATCCCGCAAAGGCGCCAAGGCGCAAAGTTATTATTGCCGTTGGTTGTTCAATATTTATCCGCTTAGGGCAGACTCACCTGATCTCTTTTATTAAATGATTCCGCGTATGTAATTCTTTTTCCCATCCTACCCGACTTTCATTTGCTAACAGGCTCGTCTTTTAGCAGCGCTAACTTATTGGAGGACGGATAAGTCTCGAAGACAAGGCCTTTGGTGCCTTCCATGAAAGGGCCTAAACCGAAGTACATTCCATCGCCATAAGCCCAGCAAAGCTTAGCCAGAGCAACTCTTATCGAAGCTTTCCGATCTATGTCTAACGATACAAACCTTTCAGGTGGTGTGGGCGGTGACATTCCAGCTATCACAGAGAGCCCAGCCCAATATGGAAACCGGATGCGATATCTTTCCAGATTTATATCCTCGAGTACCGAAAGCCATGAACGATTCTCTATCGGCAAGTCCATGCCACTCGTGTCAAGAACCTGTTCAATCAGAGAATCGGTTCGTGGATAAATGCAAATTATGTTCGTGCCCTCAACGTGTCGCCATTGGTAGGCGTCATTTACTCTAACCAATTCATCGAACATACCCCTGACACTAACATTCTTTATGGAAACCCGCAATCTCTCGGCACCTTCGCGGTTATCACCTTCTGCCGGCTCAAAACAAACTCGAAATCCCCGATGCCTCAAAGCTGTAACGCCAAGGGTCATCGGCGCAGCCAGGCCATCGAAGTAAGGTAGCGGGCGGTCGAGAAAACGGCCTGTTCCACGAAATGAAGAGCTGCCGTCAGGCTGATATATCCACTGAATCATTATCGCACGCCTGGCTACGGCAACAATCCTGAATACTGCGTATCCGCGCTTTTTGGTCCGGACCATATAGCGCATACCCAAACGAGCCGGAACCATGTCTGCGGGCCCAAGTGCGGGTTGGAGGTCTTTGCCGGTCAGTTCGGCAAGAGTTCCTTCACCAAGGCTCTGGACTTGCCTTGAGGCTATGACAATCACACCGTCTTCAGCGTCGTCATAAATCAGATCTCCTGCTTTCGCAACTCTCTCAAAGAACACCTCTTCCGACTCGGCCTTCTTTCGCGCAAAAGGATGTCGCTGCAATTGGCCGTGAATAAAAGAGAAAATGCTCATGTGGCTTAAATCATGGTCCGGCAATACAACCAGCCCATTCGGAAGACTATCGAGCATAATCTCCTTTTCCTCAGGAAGGCGGCCGGATTTGGTATGTTGCTGTTGGGAGTTTGCGCCAATTGTTTGGGGTATTCCCTTCGTCGTTTCCGTGGGTGGAACAAGTGTCTTTATGCGATCCATGACCGCTTCGTATCGCTTGCGGATATTCTCATCTTCGGTTTCGCTCAGACGATCCTGAAGTTTCATCAAAGCATATCGAGGCGTCTCTATCTCAGCAAGTACACCAGCATAACCATCAACCTTCTTTTCATTGTAGTTACGTGAACCAATAGCCTTCAGGATACTCCACGAAGCCTCATGACCAATCTTCCGGAGCGCTTCTCGTGCAGAATATGACCCGAACCACCGGCCCATTCCCCAAGACGGATCACCTGCTTCAAGATTGATATTGTCAATCAAGACCCAGATCGCCTTCCTCGCTCTAAGCTCACCTAATGCGTAGATAATCTTGGCTTTTGTCACATTGCTTGCATTAGGCTCTTCCAACTTCTGCATCAGCTTAGACACGGTCTCATCGAAATTCCGGACTACTCCATCTACCATCTCATCAACTTCGTCTCTTGCGGGTAGCTTAATCTCAATTTCATTACCATTGGCGTCTATCGCGGTAATAATAACTCCGGCTAAGCTCACATTGGATACAATCAACGCTATCAACAAAACTCTTGTTAACATTTCATGACTCCTTCTCTCAATAACGACATCCACAATTTCAGGTCTTTTACTTCGGAGGCATGTGGGCTGCACGGGCCATACGGTCTGCCTTTGAACTGATGGCTCTGCATTTGCCGCTCTCCTTAAAGCTTTATGCCGTGCTTTGACATTCCATCTCAGCCAGTATAATAATAAATGTTGCCGGAGATTTGGTCAAACAAAAAAGGCGGTGCAATGTTTATGCAGGTTTACCGGCTCGGCGCTGCTGCTATTGTGGCGGCGTTGAAGAGGAGTGAGGCCGCGGCGGGGGAGGTTTAATCTAACAGACCTTTAATTTTCCCCGTAAACATTGAGATTTATTAGATCGCGGAAGTTTTCGACGCGGTGAAAAGTCATGAAGTTCGCATCGTGGTAGTTGGGTGCGCCGCCGAGGCCGTCGTCATAGGCTGTGCGCGCCACGATGAGCATGTCGCTGCCTTCAAACACGAAATCGGGATACTGGAAGGCATGGCGATGGTTGTCGGGGTGGTAAGCAACGACTTTGTGAACGGTCCAGTTCTTCAGATCCGGGCTGGAGGCGACGGCAAGGCAGTTTCTCAGCTCGTTCGCCCTGTGATCGGCCATGTGCTTGAGGTCGGGGGTCAGGATGGGATTGACCAACGCCCAATAGCGCCGCGAAGTTTTATCGTAGCGTATGGTGAATTTTTTGCCGGTCGCGCCGGGCATGGTGATGAAGCCGGTTGCCGGGTCGAATGTCACCTGCCTGCCATCATCGCTGACGTCGAACCACGCGGCGGTGCTGTGAACGCGATTGATGGCTACCCGCATTACCATGGCCATTTTGCCTTCAGGCGTGACTACGGCGTTGGCTTCGCGCCAGGACTTAAGAGAAGTGCGATAACTGTTGCTGTATTGTACGCGGTTGGAGAAAGTCCAGTTCGACCGCCGGAGAAGGTCGGCGTCGACAGGCGCCGACATTATAAATACATGATGCCTTTCTCCCTGCTCCATGGCCCGCCAGATACGGCCGTTGCGGATGACCATGGGAACGGGAGCTGTATGGTAGGAGCCCGGCAGCAGCAGACCCGTATTTGCATCACTGGGGGTCGACCACGTGTGGCCGTAATCATCCGAACGGCGGATCACACCGTTACCCAGTTTGCCGTCACAACCGCACAGATACAGCGCGCCGTTGTGCCAGAAAAGGTTGGACCACCACGCCGGCGGACCGGTCAGCGTGCAGATATGCTTCCAGGAGCGGCCCTGGTCGCTGGATCTGTAGATACCGGATTCCTTCCACCTGCCTCTCTTGCCACCGCGCCCGAAGAAATCGTGCGAGGCGACGTAATCGCCGTTGGGCAGAATGGCAATGCTCGGTGAGCCGACATACTTGCCCGAACCGGCCGGGGAGTGAACGATCACGACGCCCGGAACTTTGGAAAAATCGGCTTTGGGCCCGGATTCGGGCGGTTGGAGGGAGACTTTTGTCGTGAATATTTCCTCTTTGTTCCGTGTAGTCGTCCATCCGGCCTTTTCTTCTGCGATCCAGTTGTACCTTTGACTATGATACATCCAGGACATTGTCTGCTCTTTTTCAACTATAATCCCTTCTGCAGGGTCGTAGTGGGCAGTGCCATTTCCTTTAAGAGTAATTCGCTCCTTGGCCTTGCGCAATACTTCTTCCGAGAACCGCTCCGGATAATCGGCTAAGTCGAATGTGCCGTCTATCTTATATTCGATTACAGCACATCTCCTGCCCTTCTTGAGTTCATAGTGTGTCATTTCATGCTTGATTGCGATGGAAAATGCGTAATCTTCAGGAGTCTCACCGTAAAACATATACCAGGTATAGCTCCAGCTCAGAGCCTTTCTCAGTTCTGCCTCGGGCTTCAGGGGGAAAATCTCAAAAGCCCGAGGTAATCCGTGCGCCGGCAGTGGAGAGTTTGGATCTGAGCCTCGGTTCTCAGGGAAGCTCGCAGACAGGCCAAACTTTTGACGATCGGAGGGCACAATCGGCGATTCGTAATAAGCAGCTTTTGCAACGCGTTTTAGATTACTATCAACATAAACCACCTGTGGCACTTCTTTGATTTGTCCTCGCGCTTGTCTTGCCCCTGCCCCGTAGTGAACGAACGCTCGTTCAACGTGGATATCCTTTTTGTCGGCAAGTTTATTGTGTACGGTGGTCGTTCTTTCCACTAAATATTTCCATGAGACCGCCGATTCAGCAATTTCGCCCCACGAATTAGTGGCGAAAGAAACCGCCGGCAAAATACTCAAAACAAAGTACCTGATTGCATTCATAACTCTGTCCTTTCTCTATCGGCCTTAACAGGAGCAACCGCCGTTTTGGATTGTTTGTTTGGAGGCAAGCAGCCTCTGCGCACTGCGGGGGTCATGCCTGTCAACTTGTTGCTCTGCATTTGCCGCTCTCCTCAAAAATATGTGTAACACCGTGATATGCGATCTCGGCTATTACAATAATGCACCCGGCCGGGGATTCTGTCAAACGAAATACCCGAAAAGCACCTTCTTAATACAATACGCAACGACCGCTCAACAACGATTACTGGCTCATGGCGGCCGCTATTGTTGCGGCGTTGAATAGGCTGTGGATGAAGATTGGGCGCAGTAGTGAGCCGCTCTTTTCATAAGAATAGCCCATGCACATTGCGAGTACGAACAGTGCGGGCCAGTGACTCGGGTTGCCGTGGACGATGGCGAACAGGGCGGAACTTGCTGCGATACAAAGCCAGGGGCCGGGCAGAAACGAGCGCAGCATCGTTTGAAACAGTCCACGAAAGAGCATCTCTTCGAGCACAGGCGCAACCATCACCGCGACGGCAATGACCGAAATGCGCAGCGGCAGATTGCTATATTGACTCATCATCTCAAGCTCCTGGTGCTGCTTCATTTCAAATTCCGGCCAAATAAGCTGCCCGAAGCGCGTTGTCAGGACTATCGCAGCTATCAGAAGCGGCCAGACCGCAAACAGATTTACCACTGCCGCGACGAAATCTTTCACGATTGTCCGCCAATCCAGACCGAAGCCCTTGATGCGTTCGACAAAATACACTCTCGCCAGCGAAATAATTATACCAACCGTCAACAAGCCGCTGAAAGTGAAAATCAGATTGTCCAGATACCCCTGCCGCCAGTCGGGCAAATCGGGCAGGAATCTCTTCGCAATCGTCGAAGCTATCGCGACAGTGCCGAACCAGATAAACAGCGGAATAAACGGCAGGTAAACGGGCATGATGTTCAGGCGAGGCCGTGAGCCGGCCAGCGACTTTCTGCCCAATGATGAGTTCAGCAGCCAGTAACTAAAGATTGACATCCCCGCAAAGCAGATGACAATATCGACCAAGGCCGTTTCGCCGGCGAACTGCTTGATAGTTTCCACAACATTCATCGATTTAATCTTTCAACGCCCTTGAAAGCAAAGCCTTCTTGTATTACATTATCATCGTATTTTCAAGGAAAATAGGCTATGGACATATTCCGAATTGAAGGACCGGTTCGGCTTTCGGGCAAGGTGGCGGTCAACGGCTCAAAGAACGCGGCGCTTCCGATAATGGCGGCGGCGCTTTTGGCGCCGGGAAAATCTGTGTTCAAATCCGTGCCTCGCCTCTCCGATATTTCCGTCTGCGGCGAATTGCTCGAGCAGTTGGGCTGCACCGTCACCAGGGAGGCAAACTCCGATTTGCACATTGATGCCGCGACAATCGATAATACCGTCGGCGAATATAACATTGTCTGCAGAATGCGTGCGAGCATCTGCATCCTCGGGCCGTTACTCGTTCGCTGCGGAAGGGCCGAAGTCTCGATGCCCGGCGGATGCGCAATCGGCGACAGACCGATCGATATTCACTTGCGAGGCCTGCGCGAACTCGGCGCGAAGATACATCTTCACAACGGCTACATAGTCGCCGAGGCGCCACACGGATTGACAGGCGCTGATATCTTTTTGGGCGGGCCGTTCGGATCAACAGTGTTAGGGACGGCGAACATACTAATGGCTGCGACCCTAGCAAAGGGCAGGACGCTCATCGAATCGGCAGCGTGTGAGCCGGAAGTGACAGACCTGGCGAACTGCCTCAATAAAATGGGCGCGAAAATCAGCGGTATTGGTTCGCCAAGATTGATTGTCGAGGGCGTAAAACAGTTACAGCCGGTCGAATACGAAGTGATACCGGACAGGATCGAGGCGGGGACGTTCATGGCGGCTGCGGCGATAACGGCCGGCGAATTGAAATTAGACAGATGCAGACTCGATGACATGATGGCCGTGGTCGATAAGTTGAGACGCATAGGCGTGACCGTCGAGCCGGCGAACAACGGCTGCGTCGTCGCGCGAACAGACTCGATTGGCACGGCGGATATTACCACCCAGCCTTACCCGGGCTTTCCCACCGACCTGCAGGCGCAGTTTATGGCGCTGCTGTCACTGGCCCGCGGCAACAGCGTAATAATTGAGAAGGTCTTTCCCGACAGGTTCATGCACGTCGCCGAGTTGAATCGAATGGCCGCGAACCTGCGAAAGGAAGGGCCGACCGTAATTGTTGCAGGCGTAGAGAAACTGATAGCCGCCCCGGTGATGGCTTCCGACCTTCGCGCATCGGCGGCGCTTGTGCTGGCCGCCTTAGCCGCAGAAGGCACTACCATCGTAAACAGGGTCTACCACATCGACCGCGGCTACGAAAAAATTGAACAAAGACTAAAGCCCCTCGGCGCAAAAATCACCCGCGAAAAAGCATGATCAAGCCATGTAATCCGAGATAAGTCGGCCATATCATCAGACGCAACACATATTCGTTAAAGAATTTCCGACATCCCGTCCGATAATTTACTCATACACAATCCTGCGATTACCACCACGATAATAGTAACGGCTGGGAAAAAATAGGGAGTCGAAAATAATGAGAAGGCAATTTATCATCTTATTTGCGGCGGCACTCACATTGTTAGCCGAAGTTACCCCGACCTCGGCCATCCGCTACACCGTCACCGACCTGGGTACATTGCCCGGCTACCAGGTATCCCACCCCTATTCGATCAACGACAAAGGCCAAATTGCAGGATACGTCGCCAATTACGAGGGTCCTATTTATCATCGAGCAGTGCTGTTCGACCCCAACGGAATGGGCAACGATATCGACCTCGGAACCCTCGGCGGCGAAAACAGCGGCGCCTTTTCCATCAACAACAACGGTCAAATCGTCGGCGCCGCCGAAACCGACTTGGACCCACTCGATTGGTATGCGACAATATTCGAGCCCAATGGAGCAGGAGATAACACTGCGCTGCCGCCGAGAGGCGCCGCCCGGCAGAACAATGACCACGGGCAGATAGTCGGCTATACCATGATAGACGAAAACATCCGTCGGGCCGCCTTGTTCGCCCCTGACAACGAGCCCAACATGATCAGCCTCGGCACACTTGCGGGATACCCGGAATCGGAGGCTGTTTCAATCAACAATCAGGGCATAATCGTCGGAACAGCCTTCAACCCCGGATTTTGGTACCCATACGCAGACGCCCGTGCAGTTCTGTTTGATCCCACCGGGCAGGGCAATAACATCGATCTGGGAACACTGCCCGAATACCAGTGCGCCTTAGCCATCTCTATTAACGACAACGGACAAATTGTGGGCCGGGCCAACAATCCTGATCTTTCGCCCTCCTTCAACTGGAACCCTCGCGCTGTCCTCTTCGACATTACAGGTCAGGGAAACAACATCGATCTCGGGGCGTTGCCCGGTTATGACAGCGCCCAAGCCTTGTGCCTCAACGATAAAGGGTGGGCCGTAGGAGAAGCGATAGTAAGCGCAACCGAGAACACTTGCGCCATCCTCTTCGACCGCAATCACCGGGGCAACAACATCAATCTCAACAACTGCATAGACCCCGCTCTCGGCTGCAGCCTCAAACTTGCCATCTCCATAAACAACAACGGCTGGATAGTCTGCTGGGGCCACAAATCCGGCTCCGACGCCCGCGCATTTCTGCTAAAGCCCGTATCCGCCGGCCCGGCCGACTTCGAGCCCGACACCGATGTCGACCTCCAGGACTTTGCCGTCTTCGCTGCCGCATGGCAAACCCGACTGGGCGATCAAAACTACAACCCAATCTGCGACATCGCAGAGCCCAAAGACAACTTAATAGACGAACGCGACCTCATCATCTTCGCCGACAATTACCTTATAACTTCGCCCTGACAATGCAAACCGAGAGATCCTGAGATCGTTGCACGTCACTGACTCTTCTTGTCCCAGCTTACAAGTTTCAATTCGAAGGCGTTGAGAATGCCGCGTGCGTCTTGGCGCCCCTGCATGGACCCGCCATATCCACATATGGTCCGACCTGCATCTAATCATTTTTCCAGATCGATTTCAACCGGTAGAACTCGATGTTCTCCGCAGTGACCTTTCCGCCTTCGGCATAGCATTCAAGAGCAGCCCTGCTGTTGTCGGGATAGGCGCTGTCCATCAAATATACCCTGCCGTCGTTGGCAAAGAGATCGGCAAAACAGCGATCAAGCAGGACGCGCAGCTTGAGTTTACCATTTTGCGGTTTGACTTTTGCCTTGTAGTTGCCGAGGCTGAGCATTTGTGTTTTCACATCGTAAGATATCTCGATGCCGCGAATACGGACGCCGATAGTGTTTGCATTCTCAAAATCAAATGTCACCACCACTTCGTAGAGTTCCCATGGGATATCGCTCACTTCAAGAGGTCCGACGGACAGGTCCTTCATCGGATAACCACGGCGTTGGGCCCGGATCGACGCTATCTCGCGGGCGGGATTGGAAAACATGCGAATTCCTTCATCGGTTGTTCTCAATGTCAACTCCACAGGCAGTGACAGCAACTGCGAGAACGGCATGCCCAGTTCTATCATCCGTTTGCGAGGAAATATGTGAAACCAGTTCATCTGCACGCGGCGCCTGCCGTCATCGGGAGCATGGTTGAATGTCTGTGTTGCCGACAGTGGGCCAAATGCCCCCCTGGCTTGTGTTTCAGTCGTAAACTCTCGGCCGTCGAAACTGCCGATGTGGTAAGAGCCGTTGCCGTTGACCAGAAGCCACCTGCTGTTCTTCGGGTCACCGTCGACTTCAAGCTCGAAGATATCAGGACATTCATGGAAGCCGCTTATATGGCTTTCCTTCTTCCAGTCCCTTAGGTTCTTCGACGAATAAAAACTGTAGCCGTCTCTTATGAAAAAGGCCATGATCCATTTGCCGCTTGCCTGATGCCAAAACACCTTTGGGTCGCGATTCTTTGCCGTTATACCCGCCACCGCCGGTTTTTCCACGTGGGTCCACGTTCGCCCCCGATCTGTACTATAGGCAATACACTGGTCGCTGCGCTCGACGTCATAGTCCCACTTGACAAACGTCATTGGTTTCCTGCGAGTGTAGAAGGCGACTAATGTTTTTTCATCGCCTTTCTGGAATCCGGCCGAGTTGTCAAAATCCACCACCGCCGAGCCCGAATAATTTTGTCCCCGTATCGGATCAACACCCAGCGCGATCGGCAGGTGCACCCAATGAAACAGGTCCGCGCTTACAGCATGACCCCAATGCATATTCCTTCCGCCAGCACCGCTTCGACTCGGATCGTACTGATAAAAGACGTGGTATTCGCCGTCGTAGTAAACCGCGCCGTTTATATCGTTGTTCCAGCCCTGTATCGGCGTGCAGTGAAACTGTGGACGATATTTCTCATTATAGAGATTGTTCAATCCCCTCATCCGGTCATCAAGAAATACTCCAGACAAAGGTTCATCTGACCAGCTCCACCCGTCCATTTTCAGCGTAGCTTCTTTACCATGCCACAGACTCAAGTCAATAAACTGCCAGAACTCGGCCGGCTCCCCGTCGGCCACCGCCATACATATTTCCTGGACTACGCGCCCATCGACGATCAGTTTAACCGCATCTTCAGGAAAGGCTCCCACCGCGCCAATATTCAGGTATCTTTTGTTGCAGTTGAACTTGCGGGCTGCCGAGACTCTTCGAACAATCCTGTCGGCTTCGCGCACTACCCAGTCGCTGCTCGGTTTATCCTCACCTTTAATGCTGTCGGCGGCAATCCAGCCGCCATGCAGTATCGCCTGATCGACTATCTCGATCCGCGCTTGTTTGCCTCTTATTTGCCTCACGTCAAAACAGCAGCGTACAAATTCTTCACCCTTTGGCACAGCCTGTCGAACGATCCGCCCATCCATCACCAGATTTACCGCCAGCGCTCCGGCTTGCGGATCTTTCCCACTGGCCAACAAAAAGCAGATGTAATCGTCCCGGATAACAAATGATTTCGATGTCAGTGTGCCCGTTGCCTTGTCCAGCTTCTCCGGATGATATGAATTGGCAAAACCCTTTCCCTCAAAGCCTCCAAGCTCTGGCTGACGATACAACTCCGGCTTATTCTTCCAGTTATCTCTAAGCCCCTTGCCCACAGAGCCGGTTGTATCCCATTTCGATACAACCGCCCCGCTTGTCGGTCCCCGCTCGAAGGCCTCCCCCTCGGCGGTCCAGTTCTTCAACGTCCCGACCTCAAAATCACCGTTCTCAAATAGCGCGCCCGCAGCAACCACGCTGCTCACCATCACCGACAATATCGCCGTTGTGATCAGCTTTCCACGCATCGCGCTATTGCTCTGACTTCATCTTACTCTGCCTTCTTGTCCCACGAGACAAGCTTCAGTTCGAAGGCGTTGAGAATGCCGCGTGCGCCTTCCCTGCCAGACCTGGCGCGGTCGGGATAACTATTATCCGGCGCCTCGTATCTGATAAGCACATCCGAGCCGTCGGTAGTAAAGCGAATGTAGCTCTTAGTGACATCCTCATCTTTCAAAACGCTCGAAACCTTCACGTCCTTGGCGCTGAGAAGCGAGACAACGCCCTTGCCCGTACCCTTGGGAAGCGTCCAACCGCCGAATCCAGGGTAACCCTCGACCGGAACAGGATTAGCCGACACGCTCGGCATAGGAGGCATCCCGCTCTCGCACATGTGGCAATTACGAGTCTGCTGCGAACACGGCTCCCAGTGATTGTGGTACGAAGTCATCTCGTATTCACCGGCAGGCAGGCCCCTGATCATAAGGAAACAGTCGCCGTTCTTCTGCCCGCCCCAGTCGCACGCGTAGAAATACGAATTGGCGATAGGATCACCTTCAGGCTCGCCGTAAGGAGGCATGTCCCCGGCTAATGAGCCGCGGCACAGACCTTTGGCCATCACCGTACCATTGCCGCCCTTGCCGTTGTCTAAGAAAAATTGAATGCCCGAGCCGAGTATGCCTTCGGGGTCATTGCCGTTGCCCTCAGGCAGCCATCCCGCATCGTGCATATACATATCCGCCCATCGCGAAGACGCCCAGATAAACCAGCCCTTCTTGGCGGTACCCTCACGATACTTGCTCCGGTCAAGCCACTGCGGCACCGCCAGGTCGACCTTCATATCCAGCAAACCCTCGGTGCTGAACTGCCAGACGTCGCCCTTGACCTTCTCGCCCGACGTATGAATTTCTTCGACCTGCCAGAAGTAAGTCGTCGCTTCCTTGAGCAAACCGGCCGCGTAAGTCGTTTCTTTTTGACCCGAACTGACAAGTTTCAAGCCTTTGCTATTCTCACCGAAGTAAACGTTGTGCGAAACAGCAGTACTCGCCTTTTTCCAACTCAGCGTCGTCTCCGTCGGCATCCAAAATCCCTTATCAACAGGCTTCGGACTATCGGCCTTACCCTCATCGACGGTAAAGCTCCAGACGTCACCGGTCCACGGACTCTGAGACCACTTGCTGTTGAGCGCGTCAACCCGCCAGTAGTACGTCAGCCCCAATTCCAGCTTCTCGGGAGTAAAGCCTTTTTTCGACAACTTCCCGACCGCAGGCGCCTTGCCGTTCTTGACCTGGTTATAATTCGTACTGAGGTAAATATTGTGTGAAGCCGCAACCAGACCGGGCCGCCAATCGAGGGTCGTATCGAGGCTCACCGCAGTTGCATCCTTCTGCGGATTCGGCAGCGCGGCTTTGCCGTCGGTGGTGGTCAGTTGCCAGACATTCCCGCCGGCAACCTGACCGGCCTTATCAACCGTGTCAACACGCCAGTAATACGTTTGATTGAATTTCAAACCGGGCACAATCGCCGGGGCCTTTTCACCCTTACGATAAGCCTTCGCGTTCGATCCCACCGCCGCCAGGGTAGTGCCGAGATAAACATTATACGTCTGGGCGTCTTTGCCCGGATTCCACATCAGCATCGCATCCGGACGAACCTCCTCGGCTCGATTCCCAGGATTTGGATTCCACGCGTTCTTGCGCCCGGCAGCCATAACAATCGTCCTGTCACGCGCAACATCGTATTTGCACAACACCGTGCCTTTGCCGCCGAAAGCCTTGATGTAACCGCTCTCGACGTCTTTTTTCATATCAGCCGTCACATCGCCCTTGATTCTGAATTCACCTTCTGTGACATCCATTGAATAGGCCGCCTCGGAATGAGTGAACGAATCGCAATCAAGAACACCGCCTGCAAGATTAATCGCGCACATTCCTGCGCGAGCTGAATTATGGGGAGCCCGCAGTTGCCTGCCGACACGAATTATCCCACCATTCATATTGATGGTCATCGGTAAGCTGCCTCTATTGCCACCGAAGGCTATGTTATTCACAAACTCTACTAATGAGTTTCCGCTGACATTCATCTCGCCGCCGCCCGCATCGCCAAGCGACAATCCATCGGCCTTGATCACACCATCGACCACGTTTACGACACCGGAAGCACGTCCGTTATTCCCACATCTTAAGATGCCGTCGATAGTGACTTTGCCGCCGAGAACGTTTATCGTGCCGACGCAACTTCCGCGTTCACCGAATCGCCACCAGCCGCCAATCTTAACGTCAGACCCGGCAATCACATCTACGGTCTGGTTATCGCCTTTCCATGCCGGACCGCGAATCTCGCCGCAGATCACTTCCGAATCGATCACAGGTCCACGCGCCGGGGGAGAACGAAGCATAATCACATCACCCGAAGCAGGCGCCTTGCCGCCTTCCCAGTTGCCAGGCGTCGTCCATAAATCACCGTCGCCCTTGCCCGACCACTCCACTTCCGCAGCCGTACCGATTACGGCGCACGCCAAAACAACAAAAAATACAAATGTCAGTCTACCGTTCATAACAAACCTTCTTTCTGTAAATATGACTATCTGCTTACTTTGTCCACGAAACGAGTTTCAATTCGAAGGCATTGAGAATGCCGCGTGCGCCTTCCCGCCCCGACCTGGCCCGGTCGGGATAACTATTATCAGGCGCTTCGTAGATGACAAGCACATCCGAGCCATCGGTGGTAAAGCGAATGTAGCTCTTAGCGACGTCCTCATCTTTCAAAACGCTCGTAACTTTTATATCCTTCGCGCTAACCAGCGAGACAACGCCCTTACCCGTAGATGAACCGCGGTATCCCGGCAAACCCTTGGCCGGAACAGGATTAGCCGTCACGGACGGCATAGGAGGCATCCCGCTCTCGCACATATGGCAATTACGAGTCTGCTGCGTACACGGCTCCCAGTGATTGTGGTACGATGTCATCTCGTATTCCCCCGCCGGCAGGCCCTTTATCACAAGAAGACAGTCGCCGTTCCTCTGACCAGCCCAGTCACAAGCGAAGAAATAAGTATTCGCGATAGGATCGCCTTCCGGTTTTCCGTAAATCGGCAAATCCCCACCCAGTCCGCCGCGGCACAAACCTTTAGCCATCACCGCACCGTTACCGCCCTTGCCATTGTTTATATAAAACTTGATCCCCGTCCCAAGTACGCCTTCGGTGTCACTGTCGCCTCTCGCCGGTAGCCATGCCGCGTCATGCATATACATATCCGCCCAGCTCGGAGACGCCCAGATAAGCCAGCCCTCCTTAGCAGTACCCGGACGATACTGGCTCCTGTCATACCACTGCGGTATCGCAAGATCGACCTTCAAATCGAGCATACCCTCGGTGCTGAACTGCCAGATGTCACCTTTGACAACCTTACCCGGCCCGACCTCATCGACGCGCCAATAATAGGTAGTGGCCTCTTTCAGCCCCTCGGCTTTATAACTGGTTCCCTTCTGTTCCTTACTGACCGCATTTACCCCGTTTTTCACATCATTGAGCTTGTCACTGAGATAAACAGTATGCGCTGCAGCCGTCTTCGCCGCCGACCATCCTAACATCACGTTAGTCGGCTCCCATTGAGCTTTGTTCATCGGCCGCGGATCGCCCGACTTGCCCGAATCAACAGTAAAGCACCAGACCTCGCCGGTCCACGGGCTCTGCTTCCACTTCGGATTAGCTGCATCAACGCGCCAGTAGTAAACCTTGCCTAATTCGAGTCTCTCCGGCTTGAAGCTGTTGCCGCTGCTCGCGCCTTTAGCCGCCAGCCTCTGCGGATCGGTTCCGATATAAACCTTATGCGAAGTCGCACACAATCCCGGCTTCCAGGTTAAAGTGGCATCCGCAGCCACCCTGCCGGCCTTGACCGCAGGCTTCGGCCCCGACGCCTTCCCGTCCGTAGTAGTAAACTGCCACGTCACGCCCCGGTGCAACGTCCCGGCGTCTGCGGTATCAACACGCCAGTAATAAGTCTTGCCAAAATCTAAGTTGGCTTCGAAACTATTTTTATTCAGCCCCTCAATAATAGCTTTTGCGCCTTCGGCGACCGCATCGAGATTCGTACCTAAATAAAGATTGTAACTCTTGCTGCCGCCGCGTCCCGCTCTCCAACTGAGCTTCGTATCCGGCTTGATATTCTTGCTCCAGTTGCGAGGTGTGGCCCGCCGCGCTTTCTTACGATTAGCCGCCGTCACAACAGTCCTCTTGGATTTGGACCGGTACTTGCACACAACCGTATCTTTCCCGCCGAAAGCAGTAATATAACCGCTCTCGATATCCTTCTTTATATCCGCACTGACATCCCCTGCCACGACGAACACGCCTTCTTCAATATCCATCGAGTAAGCCGACTCGGCATGACTGAAAGACTTGCAGATCATCGTCCCCGCCTTCAGCTTAATACTCGCCGCACCCGCACGGTCCTCATCCGACGGACACATCAACGTCCTGCCGACGCGAAAGATCCCGCCGTTCATCGTTATCCTCAAAGGCTTATCATCATAACTGCGAGGATTGTCACCCGGCGAGCCGCCCATATTCACCGACTCTTCAACTTCGAACAGCACGTTGCCGCTCAGATTGATTTCACCGTTGCCACCGTCGCCGATCAGAATACCCTTGCACTTGACCGTACTGTCAACAATATTCGCAATGCCGTAAGTATGCCCGCTGTCGGATAATCTGAACATGCCGCCAATATCGACGTCGGCCCGCTTGATATTTATCGTCGCCAGGCCCCGCTTGCGGTTCGCCCATCGCCACCAGCCGTTAATCCTGACATTGCAACCTATAACATCAACCACCTGTGGCTCGTTGCTGTTCCAGACCGGCCCGCGAATCTCACCGCACTCGATATCAGAAGTAATCACAGGCCCTCTCTCAGGACCCGGATCAAGCACAATAACATCATAAGTACCAGGAACCTTACCACCTTCCCAGTTCGCCCCGGTAGACCAAAGATCATCCGCCCCGGCCCCCGTCCACTCAATTTCCCCAGCCGAGCAAATCACCGAACTCACTAAAACAACACACATCACGAATGTAAGTCTTCTAACCATAGCAAATCCACCTTAAAACATAAGTTCTTATTTGACCGAACGTTACCGAAGACCTCCTCCGGCAGCAATGGCCCATTTGACCCAAAATAATAACAAATCCCAAATAAAAACACAACCAGCAATCTAAACCCAATAATCCCAGCCCTGCCGCCGAATCCACAACTAAAGCCCGGCTTAACTATCATTAGGACGACCCAAGGCAAGGAAATTATGCAGAAATCCACGTTCCCCCCCTAAATCCCCCCCCAAACAAAAAAGGCTTGCCGCTCTTTGATCTTAAGAAAAAGAAATCATGATAAATATTATGGTACGGGGCACCCACTTAACCAGTAGGCCCCTATTATTGCCAGATCGTTCCCATCAACGATACCATCCAAGTCGATATCACCTGGATGGCCTGGCACCGCCAGTAACCAGCCGGAAGCCAGGACCGAGAAATCCCCGAAATTGACCGTAGCCAGACCGTCCAGAACAGGACAGTTCGCATCAATGTCTAACACGAATCCCGGCCCTCCGGCGTCAACAACTTTTCCTTCGGCCGTTAGGACGTCATCGCCCCGCTCACCATCCACAAACTTCAGAACCACTATATTGTCTGGGACAACTGCCCCAGTGGTTCCGTCATCCAGGAATTCATACCAATGGTCGGACGGAAGGAGCGACGTTTGACCGTACTTCCAATACGTGCTAATCGTATCCGGTAGCATGATAGTCACCGTGGTGCTTGCCCCGGGAGTCAAGCCTCTTACCTCGAACTCAAAGAAGCCGAATGGGAAATCCACACCCGCCGGCGCATCGTCCGGCGATGGATTGCCAATAGCACTTACACCGGCAAGTGTCGTTCCTGCAGGTGAGAATAAGGTCACATACTCTCCATCCCCAGTATTTGGAAGCGATGCTACATTGGACTGCGTACTGTCCGCAAATGTATCACCGTTTCCATCACCCCCGTTAGGCGCCCCATCCTCCGCACAATCGCACACACCATCCCCATCAGAATCCGAGTCTCCTGTCGTAAAGCTCCAGACATTGCCTTTCTTTAGGCCACCTACCTCACACGCCTCATCGATCCGCCAATAGTAAGGTGTACACGGTTGAAGCCCAAGCGCGCTGGTATCATAGGTGAGATCATCAGCAAGCAGCCACTCTTTAAACTCGGGTGAGGGATAACCAGGCTCGTCAAGACAGGGAGCATTCTCCACATCGCTCTGATTGGTTCCGAAGTAAACGCCGTGCCTACCCCTGGCCCCCAGACAATCTGCCGGCTCCCAACTGAGAACGACATCTATAGGCACACATACCGTCCAATTAGCTGGATCAGGGTCCGAGGCTGCGCTGAAGCAACTTACTTGTACCTCGTCCGGCACGCTCTGCGCACCATGTGGTACATCGGTTACAACCAATCTAATAACGTACTCACCCGGCAGATCTGCTCTAAAGGATGGCTGTTCAGCACCGACGTTAGATAATGTTGCCGTGCTCCCCGCAGGCTTTGATGTAATCTCCCAGAAGTAACTTATCGGGTCGCCATCTACGTCTGAGCTTGCGCTCCCGTCCAGCGTTACCATATATCCAACAGGCACCTCCTGGTCTGCTCCAGCCTCGGCTACAGGAGGTCGGTTACACGATGAACAGCCAGCCGATTCGTCGCACATAAAACTCCAAACATCGCCTTTTGCGTCTCCACCAGCCCCAAGCTCATCGATCCGCCAGTAGTAAATCTTACATACACCAGCTACAAGCACGGGATCAAACTCAAGAATCTCCCCAGCCAGTTTGTACTCCATGAATTCGGCCGAATCAGGATCGGCATAGTAGACAGCAATACGATCCTCGCCGAAGTAAATGGCGTGCTTGCCCCTCGGGCCCAAATCGGCTCCCGCCTCCCAGCTAAGAATCTTACTCTCCAACACACATCTCTCCAAATCAGTTGGATCCGGGTTCCAGGCCTTATCGGCTGCCCATGTCTTACCAACCAGACCCCAAAGCAAAACAAAAGAAACCAACAAAACCAATTTCTTACTCATAATCCACCTCCTTCAAAAGAATGCTAAGAAACAAGCCTTTCTTCGTTTGGCTAAACACCAAGCCTTTGCCTCTTTCGACAGACACCTGAGATTCTACAATTGCGCAGCCTGCGCAACTTAAGCATGACCGTCGAAGACAACTTTCAACAAAACAAACGACTTGACCAAATGTTGTGCCGGTTGAAACAATCCTGACCCGAATGTTTCATCCTCCACACATCAGGAAAACGAACTGACATGAGGCGTGAGCGGTATTAAACGTCTCCCACTCCAAAGCACAAAACTCTCGCTGCAACTCTGTGCCCGTTCCTAAACCTTCCGGCCCCAAAAACCTCAAAATCGTACAGACCGAAACCCACGGACCGCTGATTGACCCGCAATCTATAGCGAATCCCCCAACTTGTCAAGTAAAATCCGACAGGATTACACACACTTCCAACAAAATACTGTAAATCCCCCCCCAACGCTCCACGCTATTCCCTCCCCTCCACCACGCTACACGCTATACGTTCTACGCTATTTTCCCCCAAAACAAAAAAAGGGCCGCAAGCCGCCACAAATCGCAACTCACAGCCCTTAGGTCTTCGATACCATCAGTCATTTACGGCACTGCGTACCCAGCCCCGGCCCCATCGTCGACAGGCCCATCACCGGACTGATCATGGGCCGCACCAACATAGCACGTTCCCACACTCACATTACCGGCCGCATCGACAACCTCGAACGTAACGCCATAAACCCTGCCGTTACCTCCGCCCGCTCGCTCGGACCGCACCTTGAACGAACTCGCCCCGAGGATCACTATATCGTCAGTGGTCTCACCATCGCCGTTGCCCTTCGCATCTTCCGGCTCGTCGCTATAAATCGAAACAATCGTCCCAACAGCGTCCACATCGAGCAACCCGCCGCACGCGTCATCCACACTAACCACCAAATCCGACAGCTTGAATTCGCGGTACTTATGATTAGCCGGCCAAAGCACCGCCATATCACCCACACTAACCACAGGAGCCGTCGTATCAACAACAGTAACCGTCGCCTCACACGTATCCGATTCAACACCATCACTCACCGTCAACATCACAACCGTATCACCCAACGGATAAGGCCCGCAAGGATCGATACTAAAACTAATCAAATCCCCATCAGGATCAAAAGACCCGTCATTAACATCCTCAGCAGTAACAACCCCCTCACAATTACCATCCGCCGCCACCGTAACATTTTGGCATATCGCAACAGGAGCAGTATTGACCGGTTCACAAATATTCTCAAACACATACGCCGAGCCGGAAAGACTGCCGTTGTCGTCATCACCAATCGCCCCAATGATAGCGGTATTACCACTAATAGCCACGGGGGTGCCGAAGTAGGCCCATGCGTCGGCGTCGGAGGCGGTGATCTTGTCAATCTCTATTGGATTACACGGATCGCTCACGTCGAACAGATAGGCCGAGCCGGAAGTGCTTCCGTTGTCGTCATCCCAATGCGCCCCCACGATTGCGATATTACCGCTGATGTCCACGGAGCCAAAGTAGTCCTCGGCCGCTGCATCGGAGGCAGTCAGCTTGGCTGTCTCAGTCATGTTTACCCAACCATCGATTGGTTTTTCAAAAATATAAGCCGAGCCGGAATCGCTTCCAGCGTTATCGTCTCTTCCTGCTCCGACGATTGCGATATTGCCGCTGAGAGCCACATGGCTGCCAAAGTAATCACCGGCCGCTGCGTCGGAGGCGGTCAGCTTGGCGATTTGGCCGCCCGTGACCATATCGAACAAGTACGCCGAGCCGGAATAGCTGCCGGCATCGTCATTACCCCACGCCCCCACGATTGCGATGGAGCCGCTGATAGAAACCGAGTATCCAAACAAGTCGCCGGCAGCACCATCCGAAGCAAGCAGCTTGGGCTGTTGTTCGACCCAGCTTTCACCGAAACGTTTGAATATGTACACCGATCCAGAATCGGTTCCGTTGTCGTCATCCACATAAGCCCCGACGATGGCGTAATCGCCGCTGATAGAAACCGAATTTCCAAACAAGTCGCCGGTAGCACCATCCGAGGCTGTCAGCTTGACTGTCTCAGTCATGTTTACCCAACCATCGATTGGTTTTTCAAATATATATGCCGATCCGGACCAGTATCCTTTGTCGTCATCGCGATAGGACCCGACGATGGCGTAATCGCCACTGACAGAAACCGAAACTCCAAACCGGTTATCCGCCGCCGCATCCGAGGCGGTCAGCTTGGCAAGTTGATTGCCGGTGACTACGTCATACAGGTAGGCCGAGCCGGACTTGCTGCCGGCGTCGTTATCGTAAGCGGCCCCGACAATGGCCGTATTACCACTTATTGCCACGGAATTGCCAAATTCGTCCCCGGCCGCTCCATCATCAGCCAATAACTTCTCCTGCTCCTGCCAGCAAGGCTCTAAATCTCTTACAGCACGAAAACCTACTTCGCGGCTCGTCGTGTACACGTTAGCGTTGGTCGTGAACGAGACATTATAGGCAACTTCCCACCAAGAAGTGCCGCAAATAACACTTTGGTTACCACCACTAACAATAGTACTTGTCAACTCCCATAAATTCCCTGTCATATCACACATCCCGTAACCATAAGTACCAAAGCTGCCGACAACTGTTGTGCCATCAGGATGGATTGATTCTTGATAATTGGCTATACTCGTATTTATGCTCGTGCCACAACCATATATATACGTTCCGTCATAGTCAGCTACCGCTCTCCATTCCCACATATCAGGTAATCTGTAACCATAATAATTACAGAAGGCCGTTGCACCGTACCAGCTAACATGGTTTACAGGATGGTCTTCAAAGCCTGGTTCAACAGTAAATAAACCGCCACTAGAATCTATTCTTGCCGCTCCACCATTGATTGCTCCAAAATTTGTACCACCTGGGCCATCAAGGTTATAATACACTTGGCCCACAAAATCCTCTCCACCATTAGAGCCGTTTGCGCCAATAACATCGTCGCCGCTAACGGTTATATCGCCAGAAGAAAGTGCAGCGTTAAGGAATTGACAATATTGAGCGTTGGTCGTCTCATATTTGCTCATCTGCCCTGTAAAGCCCGCTTCCGATATTGTAACCCATTCCATTTCAACGTCAGCATTCCTTGCAACACGAAAACCACACTCTTGGTACGGGCGGCCCGCGGTGCCGAGGCCGCGGAGCGCTAGACGACAGTTGACGGCGACGTAAAGCCAGCAGCCGCCGCGAACAACACGGTAAGTACCACTTGTCGGACCCGTGGGATTGTTCGGCGGACTGGAACTGTAATAGGTACTGCTATACCAGTCATTACACCACTCCCAAACATTACCTGCCATATCATAGAGACCGTAACCATTAGCCATGTCTGTGCCAGAGGGAATCTGGCTCCCATCGTAATAGCCTACTGGTGTAGTCCCGTTATCAAATGGGTCGCCAGAAGACACGTAATTAGCTTTGGAGCCATCAACATTGTCACCCCAGGGGTGTCTATAGTACGGGTTATACTCGCCTCCGCGTGCCGCGTATTCCCACTCGGCTTCAGTTGGCAGACGGTAGTCATAATAATTACAGTATGCTGCTGCACCATACCAGCTTACCTCAACCATCGGATGATTCTCTTTACCTGTTACAACTGTAAATGTACTACTGCTAAAGGAAATTCTGCTATCTGGATCTGCTTCTTGAGTATTACAATAAGGATCAGTTCCACCTGGTGCAGCGTAGACAATATTGCTTCGAACCTCAATCAAACCTTCCGATAAAGCAGAATTGAGAAAATCACAATACTGCTGATTAGTTATCTCGTGACGGCTCATATAGAATGAGTCAACGTAAACCGCATGGACAGGTGCGTCGCCCATCCCGTCATGATGATCCCCCATCTCAAACTCACCACCCGGAATAAGAACCAACTCGACCTCCACCGGTTCGGGAAATGAATACATAACATTATCCAATAATGCTCCCTCTCCATCGTTGGCCTCAATAAAGTGTACTTCGGCAATTGGTATAGTACTTGAGTACCCTATGAAATCCTGTGCAAATGGAAGTGGAGGGGCCGGCCCAGCCCCACCAGGCATAGCAAAATCACCTATAATATTGCCGTCTTCATCCTTAAGAATTATTCTTTCCATTGGATAAGCACCAGGACCTCCGGTCTCATTATCCACAATATACACACCAAAAGAGATAACTGGTGTCTGGAAAGTAATTAAAAATGATGAGCGATCATTACCAGGGCTCAAACCCGCAATAGCAAGAGCATGACCAGGATCATTTGTTGGACTTACGTTCATACCTGGTTTTGCAGATAGAATCATTGAAAACCCGACTTCCATCTCAGAAAATTGTATTCCAAGATTCAGCCACTCGTCACCCGTTACAGCTTGGTCCCCGGGATCCATAGGTATACCATCGCCATAACTTTCAAAATCAATGAAATATTGCGGATTTCCCGTATCATTCTTGAAAGTGGCTTCGTCGGTGTATTCTACAACTCCAGCCACACAAACCGAGCTTATACAAAACATAAGTATTATGAGTTGTATTATTGAACTGTATTTTCTGTCGACATCTTTTCTCATCTCATCTCCTCCTGACAAATTGCCAATATTCATTTTTTCTTCTCCCAAAAAAGTTAACTATTTCACAACAAAATCTACTACCCACCTTTTGCACAGAAAAAAATAATTGATAGACGAATACCCCACCCCTATTTGTAGTACTTGTATAACTCCGAAATCTCTCACTCACCTGCTCCTCTGTCCCCACGCGGGAATCCATCCGCCCATCCGAGGCGGGTGTGGACAATAAATCCTTCAACAGATGCCCCTCAAAGCAGTGGCCCCCTCTATAACCCACCTGAGACCACGTGTCAACACAAAAATAAAAATTTCCCCCTTTTTTCCCTTTTTACTTCTTTTAAATATCTGCGTTAATCTGCGTAAATTTATGCCCAAGGTATCCGCGTCTAAAAATGTCCAGTCAATCCTGTTATCCTGCCCAAAACACCTCCGCGAAATCAGCGAAATCTGCGTCTAAACTCCCTTTTCTTTCTTAGTGTTTTGGTGTCTCAGTGGCAAGGATTTTTCGCACAAACGCGCAAGTCTAATGTCCAAAATCCGTATGTTTTTGTATTTTTTCCGTACAAAAACGTACTTTTTATGTACTTTTCCGTCATTTTCCTGTACGTTTTTACCCTCTTTTTCCCCAAACTTGCGCGTTTGTGCGCGCAAAATCGTCAGTACAAGCCCAAAAACGAACATTACCCCCAAAATCCACCTAAAATTTCCCCCAAAATCCCCCAATATTTAAATAAAGTCCGCAAAATTCCGCTTTCCCAATTACCCTCCGGATAGGTTCTATAAACGAGGCGCAAACAAAAACCTTCGTAAGGTTGCGTGGTCCTTCGAAGGTTTTTGATGGTAACTTTCGGTTAGATTATTTTCCGGCTTTGGGAGTTGTCGTATCCTCGGCAATGAGCGGCTTGTCATCGTCGGGGGCGGCAACGGGGTTGTTCAGCCTGTTCAACGCCTCTACATTTCTGATCATCCGCTCGATGTTGCTCTTGATTTCAGTTCTCAAGAGGATCTGGCCTCGCTCGATAGCCATTGCCCTGGTGGCCATCTGCCCGGCGCTGTTTTGCACGTTAGCCATCATCTGCTGGAGTTTGATCATGTTTTTCTGAATCGTCTCGACATTAGCGGCTATGCCGGCCACCTTGCCGTCAATCTCCTGTCGCATCTGAATCTGGTTGCCTTCTATTGCGGTTACCTTTGCAGCGGCTTTTTGGCCGTTAGCCTGCACCTGGCTGAGGAGTTCCTGCAGCTTGACCAGATTCTGTCCGACAGCCGCAATCTTGTTTGACAGGTCCTGCCGGCTGGTCTCAATACCCTTTTGGACACTGGCGAGATTCTGCTCGACAGAAGCAACTCTGCCTGACAATTGCCGGCTGTTGCTGTTAATGCCGGCCTGTATTTCGGCCAGGCCCTTTTCAACGGAAGCGACTTTGTTTGACATTTCGCTGTCGCCGCTTTGGATACCTGCAGTCAGCGTGGCGAGATTCTGCTCGACAGAAGCGACTTTGTTTGACAGTGCCTGATCGCCGCTTTCAATACCTTCTTTCAGACTGGCCAGATTCCGCTCAACAGAAACCACCTTTTGCGACAGCTCCTTATCGCCGTTTGCAATGCCCGCCTTCAGTTTCGCCAGGTTCGTCTCAACGGAAGTGACTTTGCCTGACAGCTCCCTGTCGCCGCTTTCGATGCCTTCCTTCATCTTAGACAGATTCTTCTCAACCGCAGCGACCTCTTGCGAGAGTTTGCGCTGACCGCTGTCAATTCGTCCCCCGAGGTTCTGTCCGACAGCGTCAACCTTGTTTGCCAGTTGTCGGCTGCCGCTGTTAATATCTGTCTGCACTTTAGCCAGGCTCTTGCCTACGGAATCGACCTTGCCGTAGAGTTGCTTATTACCACTCTCGATTCCCGCCTGAAGATTCTGTCCGACAGCGTCAACTTTGTTTGCCAGTTGGCGGCGACCGCTGTTAATATCTGTCTGTACTTTAGCCAGGCTCTTGCCTACGGAATCGACCTTGCCGGAGAGTTGCTTATTGCCGCTCTCTATTCCCGCCTGAAGGTTCCGCCCGACGACGCCGATCTTTTTCGACAATTGTTGTCTGCTGTTTTCGGCGGCTCTCTGTTGCTGAAGCTGAGCGGTTTGAACGGCGTTTATACTGTCGATCATCTGTTGAAGATGAACTGTGATGCGTGTTTGAAACTTTAGGTTATTATCTCGGATCGCGGCGGTATCGGCGGTTACTCTTTCAGTAACCTTTCGGCCGCTATCCTGTACGACCTCGCGTGTTTTGACCTGGCCATTTTCAACTACAGCGATATCGCTTTTGATCTGCTCGGTACCGGCCTGCACCTGGTCCTGGACTTGTCGTCTGCCGTTTTCGATTAATACCCTGTTCTTGGAAGCCTGCTTTATATTGTAGTGAAACATTTCGTTGAGTTTAAGCTGTCTTCGTTCCAGGGTACTCAACTTCTGTTCGCAACCGGCCAACTGAAGGCTCAAGGCGACGAACACTGCGACCAGGATGACTTTTACGATGACATTCTCCGCACGATTTTTGTTTGATTTTTCCATTGTTTGAGTCCCTTCTATTTTCAAACACGCACTCCAAAACGTTTAAGCGCCTCTGACCAATTCCCCGCGCCACAAACCCCGCTTTTTTTCCCCCTGCAAAAAAAGCTGACGGGTCAGCGTTCTTTTTAGCCGATAGTAATATCTTTTTCAATACTAAAAAGTGTTAGCGTTGCTTATTTCAGCAAAAAATTGGAAATTAGCGTATATTTTATGGGGCGTAGGGCCCAAAAGCCGTCGCCTGTCATTGTCGGCCGGTTTTTTCTGACACAGGATTGATCGAAGGTTATAATGACGGCCCTTTGTGCAACCAGTCAGGAGCTATGAAAGTGATTAGCCCGGATCAGATAATTGAGTTGTTAGACATGAAGCCTTTGCCGGCGGAGGGCGGATACTACGTTGAAACCTATCGCAGCGGTGAAATAATTGGCAAAGGGGCACTGCCGGCAAGATACGCAAGCGAAAAGCACTTCGGCACGGCTATCCTTTATCTGCTCACGCCGGAGACATTTTCGGCGCTGCACAGGGTGAAAAGTGACGAGATATTTCATTTCTACATGGGTGATGCGGTGACAATGCTGCAATTGCACCCTGACGGAAGCAGCGAAGTTATTGCGCTGGGCCACGATATTTTACAGGGCCAGGTGGTTCAGGCAACGGTTGCTGAAGGCGTCTGGCAGGGGTGTTTTCTTAATAAAGGGGGTGAGTTCGCTTTGATGGGAACGACCGTTGCTCCAGGTTTTGATTTTGAGGATTTTGAGGCTGGCGAGCGAGCAGAACTTCTGGAGCGGTATCCAGGCCGTAAGGAAATGATTCTCAGATTAACGCGTCAGTAGGATAAGGCTACGCGGGTTTTGTTCCCAATTGGCGTATTACATCTACGAGGGCTTGTGTGCCGTCTCGTCCTCGGTCGTGGGCCTGAAGAACGGCTAATAACTGTTTGGCGAGGGCGACGCCGGGCAGGGGTTGCTTTAGCTGGTCGGCGTATTCGACAATCAGCCTCAGGTCTTTCATCTGCAAATCGACCATGAATGCGGGTTTGAGGTCGCCGTCGATTATTTTTCTTCCGAGCACTTTCAGTGAGTGGCTTCCGGCGGCGCCGGCGCTTGTGACCCGCCATGTCGTATCGAGGTTGAGTCCGGCTTTTTCGGCGAAGGCAATGCCTTCTGCTATGCTCATTATCGTGTGAATGACCATCACCTGATTGGCGAGTTTGGTTACCTGGCCCGATCCTAACGGTCCGCAATTGGTGACGGTTCGGCCCATTGCTTCCATAATGGGTCTGACCTTCTCGATAGCCTCTTTTGGCCCGCCCATCATGATTGAGAGCTTTGCTTCGATAGCCCCGATTTCGCCGCCGCTTACGGGAGCATCGATCAAGGTTGCGCCTTTGGCAGCGAGTTGGGCACCCATTTCTTTGGTTGCCGTCGGTGATATTGTGCTCATATCGACACAAATTAGTCCGGGCTTTGCGGCTTCAATAACGCCTTTTTGGCCTGTCAGGACCGCTTTTACATCGGCGGTGTCGGTAACGCAGGTGATGACAACATCGCTTTGGTCGGCCGTCTCAGCGGGACTTTCGGCCCAGGCGGCGCCGTCTTTTATAAGCTGATCAGCCCTGGATTTTGTACGCGTATGAACGCTCAGGGTATAGCCGGATTTTAGCAAGTTTTGGGCCATTGGCAGGCCCATGATTCCTATGCCGATAAAACCGATTCTCTCGTCAGGCATTTCTTTAGATTACCTCCAGGCGTCTGAGTGTTGCCTTTGCCCAGCGGCCGGTTCGCAGTTGTGAGAACCCCATGATCAAGAGCAAGAGGAACCAGTAGCCGCTAAATCGCAGGTAGTAGAGAACGGTATTGAAGATTTCACCGTTTTTTTCAGCGTAGGAAGCGAGCAGCTCCTCCGGGATAAAGATCACTCCGGCAATGACGCCACCAAAGAATCTTTGCCAGGGCATGACGAGCACCATTGCGATCAGGGAGAGGAAAAATGCCCTGCTGATGTGGTTTATGCCGCCGAGGCGGCCAAGGAGTGAGACTTTCAGGCAGAAAAGCACGGTC
>Ga0208771_1000168_pt1 | contig 41383 bp, 35 predicted proteins | sample AntAceMetag02UKX_FD_184775 | JGI IMG/M metagenome (GOLD analysis project Ga0208771, IMG submission 184775) | Saline lake microbial communities from Ace Lake, Antarctica - Antarctic Ace Lake Metagenome 02UKX (SPAdes) (version 2) | ecosystem: Environmental > Aquatic > Non-marine Saline and... | reverse complement strand
TTAATATTTGACTTGGTTAGCTTGCCAAACTTAATACGTTTTTCTAATCTGGTTAATCCTCTTTTTCGGTTGTGTGCATCCTTTTTAGCTCGTTTATCGGAATGGCTGATGATTAACCTTTGTCCAGGTGACTTTACTATAATTTTATGCTCACCATCTTTTAATTGGGCTTCAAGGATTTGATCCTTTACTTTGACACTCTCGTTTTTTATCCTTGCCCCTAAAATATACTGATATTCATTTTCCTTCAGTTGTTTTATATTTTCAGTTGATAGTAAACCAGCATCTGCTACTACGATTGGTTTTGTTAAATTAAACTTCTTACTTATTTTTTCAAGTACTGGTATTAATGTATGCCCTTCATAGATGTTTCCTTCAAAGATTTCGTAACCAATAGCATAGCCGCCTAAACCGACCAATAGCCCAAGAAATATCTGAGGGTTCTGGTGTTTGCCATCTTTTGAAAAACCTGTTTTGCGAAGATCATCCTCGTCTGATGCTTCAAAATACAAAGTAGTCATATCGTAAAAGACAACACTTAGTTTATTATTCAATAATTTTTTGGTGTGTTTAAAAGAGATTTGCTCAACTTGGTCTTTTAGACTGTTATTCAGTTTGTCCAAAAAACGATAAATATTGCTTGCTTTGACGCCAATACCCTGATAACGGAATAAATAATCGACTGTCTTTAATTTACTTAGCGGAAAAGCAAGGCGGGCTATAACCAAATGTCGGAAGAGTTCTTCTTTTACTTCATTAAATCCGATAGAATCATAGATCTTTCCAAAAATTAATTCCGGCCCGATGACTTGTACATTGGAATTATTAAGTGTTTTGAGAAAACTTTCTATCTGAGAATCTTCTTGGGAAACAAACAGCGTTGGTTGATGAAGAATTTTATTTAGTTCGTGCCTTGCTTGATGAAGTAATAATGCTATTCCTTCCTCTGTTTTACTACTGCCAATAGTTTTGACCACTTTATATTTTTGTAATTCTTTGGAAATGATTTGAACGCTGATACTTCCACTCCTGTTCTTTAATTTTCGTATAAACATTCGACTAATATACGATGCAACACCCGGAATGGAAAAACAATATCTGAATATCAGTAGATTAAAGACTGTTTTTTATAGGGTGGCGAAGACAGGAGCAAATTATTGCAAAATTCGGTTTATAGTATCGATTTTAGAATTTTTAAAACCACCTTTTTGTCAAAAGACGGGGAGGTGGTTTTTTGTTCTTTAATGATAGAAGTTTTTATGTACTTTTGATAAAAATTCAATTTTAATGAAGCTAAAAATTCTAACATCAGATTTACTTAAAGACTACATTTCTAATGTAAAAGAATCTCCATTGAAAAAAATGGAAAGGAAAAACAATCTTGAAATTGCTGTTGATTATTTTGAATTTTATAAATCAGTTTCTTCGGTTTACTCATCAAAAATTGAAGGAGAAAATATTGATTTTGACAGCTTTTTTAAGCATAAATTTATGAATGTCAAATTTAAAGCTGATTACACAAAAAGAACTGATGATTTGTTTGCAGCATATAATTTCATTGAAAATAATATACTGACTCTTGGAAATGTTAAAAAAGCTCACTCGATTTTAAGTTCAAATTTATTACCAAAAAGCCAACAGGGTTTGATAAGAACAAATCCAATGTTTGTTATTAATAGCGAAGACAAAATAGAATATGTTGCTGCAATACCTCAAATTGTAAAAGACGAATTAAATAACTTATTTGATGATATTGAGACTCTTCAAAAAACGAAACTAAATCCTTTTGAAATTTTTTATTATGCTGCATTAATTCATCTTGTTTTTGTAAAGATTCATCCATTTCAGGATGGAAATGGTCGCACTGCCCGCCTTGTTGAAAAGTGGTTTTTAATAGAAAAAATTGGTGAAAAAGCTACATCAATTCAACTTGAGAAAAATTATTATAAAAATCTAAAGAGCTACTATTCTAATATTAGAAAACTTGGTCTTGAATATGAAAATTTGGATTATAGTAAAAGTTTGGATTTCTTATTAATGACTGTGAGTTGGCTTGAGGAAAATTAGGTTAAGCTATTTTGATAAACGTCCATAATTGATTTTCAATTATCTTTGGTGTTATTTTTTTGATTATAATCATTGTTTAATATTTGAGAATATGACATATGAATACGACATTACATTATCATTTGCTGGAGAAGATAGAAAGTTTGTTGATAGAGTAGCTGAACTACTAAAAGAAAATAAGGTAAAAGTTTTTTATGATAAATTTGAAGAGGCTGACTTATGGGGAAAGGATTTAGGTATTCACTTCGATACTGTTTATAGAAAAAGTGCCAAATACTGTATCCCGTTTATTTCAAAATATTATAAAGAAAAAATTTGGACTAATTTCGAAGTAAAAAATATTATTTGTCGAGCTATTGAGCAAAATGAGGAATATATATTACCAGTTAGATTTGATGATACGGAGATTGATGGAATTAGACCAACAATTGGTTTTATAGATGTTCGTGACAAAGAACCTGAATACTTAGTTAATTTAATTTTGGAGAAATTAGGAAGTGATAAGAAAATTCCGATAGCTCAACAATTTCAAGAAAAAAGAAAAGACATTCTGACTACTACAATATTTGAAACATTTCTACAAAGTTCTTTTGGAATTCAGCCAAATGGTCCTATTATATCTGTGACGATAACAAATAAACTTAAAGGAGATTATAGATATTTTTATGAACCAACTTTTAGGGTACAAAATAAAAATAAAAAGGAAATAGGATTCCGTTTAATAAATGTTTTAAACGAGTACAAATTTCCCCTTAAAATTGAACATGGAGAAGAAATAGAAATTAAGTACGAATTAAGTCGATCACAATTAGATTTATGGGAGAAGTTTAAAAAAGAAAGTGAGTTCTATTCAATATGTTCAACTACAGTTGGTGAAAAGTTTGAATCAAATTTAAACAAAGTTAGCTCAATCATAGATACACTTAAAAGTCTATAAATATGGTTTATCTGATTAAGAGTATTTTTTGACTTTCCTTGAAGTAATTATTTATATAATGAAAGATAAATTAAAAGAAATATACAGCTCAGAAAATTTCAAGGAAACAGGACATGAATTAGTTGAGCTACTTGCAAAATATATTAGCGATTCGGAGAAACAGGATATTCCGGTAAATAATTACATGGAGCCAAATGAGCAATTAGAGTATTGGAGAAATTATAAGTTGGATGACAAAAATCCAATAACTTTATTTCAAGATATAATTGAAAAATCAATACATATTCATAATCCAAAATATATTGGACATCAGGTTTCGGCTCCGGCACCTTTGGCTGCACTTTCAAATTTGTTTACAGCTTTGATGAATAACAGCATGGCAATTTACGAAATGGGCCCTGCATCAACAGCAATTGAAAAAGCTGTAGTCGAAGAAATTTCAAATAAAATTGGTTATGGTGAAAAGGGTGATGGTTATATAACTTCAGGTGGAACACTTGCAAATTTAACAGCACTTCTTGCAGCTCGAGCTGTAATCGTAAAATCAGATATTTGGGAAACAGGGTATAATGAAAAGCTTGCTGTTATGGTTTCCGAAGAAGCACATTATTGTGTGGATAGAGCTTGCAGAATTATGGGATTTGGCACTGATGGAATTATTAAAATTCCTGTTGGAGATAAATTTACAATGAAAACTGAATTATTGGGAGAGTATTTTGCTAAAGCCGAAAAAGAAGAAATCAGGGTTATTGCTGTTGTTGGAAGTGCTCCTTCCACATCAACCGGAATGCACGATGACCTTGAAGCAATTGCAGAATTTTGTTCAGAGAAAAAACTATGGTTTCATATTGACGGAGCTCATGGTGGTGGAGCAATTTATTCGAAAAAATATAAACATCTTTTAAAAGGAATTGAAAAAGCAGATTCTGTTGTAATAGATGCACACAAAATGCTAATGATGCCATCTCTTATGACATTTTTAATGTTTAAAAACAAAATGGATTCTTATGCCACTTTTAGCCAAAAGGCACAATATCTTTGGGAAAGCTCTGATGAAGAAGAATGGTATAATATGGCAAAGAGAACATTTGAATGTACAAAGCAAATGATGGGAGTGAAGTTCTACACTCTTTTAAAAGTTTATGGTGAAGAAGTATTTAACCAATTTGTAACCAACCAATATGACCTTGGACAAGAATTAGCCCGACTGGCAAAAATGAGAAATAACATTCAACTGGCAACAGAACCCGAATCAAATATTGTTTGTTTCAGATATTTTGAACCTAAATTTTCTAATCAGGAATTAAACCAGCGAAATTCATATATCAGAAGTAAAATTCTTAGAAAAGGAGATTTCTATATAGTTCAAACCCTATTAAATGATTTGGTTTATATGAGGGCAACTATTATGAATCCCTTGACTACTTCTTTAATATTTGAGGAGTTATTGGATGAGGTTGAGAAGTTGGGATGTGAAAAAACATCTTAAGGGGACGACTTCTAATCTCTCCGGGGTTAGTTCCCCGAAGCTCTGCTTCGAAATTTAATATTAACTTTGTTATGTGAGTGAATTTATTCATAAGAGTCATAACGTTTCAGTTTTGTTGTATCATTTTGTTTGTCCCGCAAAATACCGAAGAGTTTTATTCAACGCAGCTATTGACAAGAGCTTAAAAGAAATTTGCCTTGAGATTTCCAAGCGTTTTGAAATTTCGTTTATTGAGATAGGTACAGATAATGACCATGTTCATTTTTTGATTCAGAGTGTTCCAATGCAGAGTCCAACAAAGATAATTCAAACGGTAAAAAGCATTACAGCAAAGCAAATTTTCAAACTTCATCCAGAGGTAAAGCAGAAACTTTGGGGAGGTGAGTTTTGGACAAAAGGATTTTATGTTAACACTGTTGGTCGTCATGGAGATGAAGATAGCATACAAGCATATGTAAAAGCTCAAGGAAAAGAAAAGGAATATAAAAGAATTCATAAGCAGCAACTAACTTTGTTTTGATACCTCGTTAGCTCTGCTGCGAGGTAGTTCATTTCAATTTAATTATAAATAAAGTCTTCTCAAAAATCCACTATCTTAAAATGAAAAAGAAACCGAAAATTGAATGTGATTGACATAAAAAATGAAAGAGTAAATTTTCTCAGAATTTTTAAAATCCTATTTATTTACTAAACTTGATTTATCTTCTTCCGAAATACTCTTCTCCGAGAAATAAGCAACAATGCTGAGAATAATAACGATTCCAATTCCATAATAAATTCCATTGGGTATTGAAATTGCCTCTCCGCCTGCATAGGAGTGCATTCCTGCAAGGAAATAGTTTACTCCAAAGTAAGTCATCAGTATTGAACCAAAAGCGATAAAAGAGCCAAAGCTAATTGAATAATTACCTTTAAGTCCCGGAATTTTCCACATATGTACAACAAAAGCGTAAATAAGAATTGAGATTAATGCCCATGATTCTTTTGGGTCCCATCCCCAATATCTTCCCCATGATTCATTTGCCCAGATTGCTCCCAAAAATGTCCCGATTGTCAAAAGATATAATCCTATGATTATGTTTATTTTGATGATATTCGAAATTTCATCTATCGTTATACCAATTCTTGAGTAATTTTTTTTCGTTCGGCTTATCATAATTATCAAATTTATCGCACCGAGCAATGCTGCCAGAGCTAAAAATCCATAACTTGCAGTAATTACAGCAACATGAATTATCAACCAGAATGATTTAAGTACAGGAACCAAATTGCTAATTGTGGGGTCCATCCAACTTAAATTTGCAATAAACAAAATTAAAGATGCAAGCACCGATGTAGCAGCTAAAGTTATTTTTGATTTTTTTACGAAAATCAAACCCGACAAAGACGTTGCCCAGGCAACGTAAAGCATTGATTCGTATCCATTACTCCATGGAGCATGTCCTGAGATATACCATCTTACAGCAAGACCCAAAGAGTGAATGACAAATAATAATAAAGCCAGATAGAAAGCAAAAAGTAAAACGGATTTTAAATTTAAATTCGGTTTGAAAATCAAAATAAAATTAAGTACTAAAAGTATCAATCCTAAAATGCCGAAATATTTTGCCAGCTTATTAAAAATATCTGATTTATTGTATAGAATTTCGAGTTTTACTTTGTAAGAAGATGGAATATTGACTCCTCCGTTCTTTATTTGATAATCTTTTAAAACTTGCAAATTTTTATTGGCAATAGTCCAATCGCCGGATTTGTTTGCCTGCCATAAAGCATTAAAATATTCGGAAATACTTATTTGAACAGATGAATAATCATCTCTACTTAATTGATTTTTTAATTTATCAATTGTAAACCAGTAGGAGTCTTTACCTATTTTTGCAGGATAAATTTTTAGAATTGAACCGGAGAAAATATTATAACAAAGGTTCATTTTCTCGTCAACTTTCATTACTTCTTTGTCAAACTTATTTCTTTGTGCCGGCTTTTTAGCATAAGCTTCTTCAACTACATCTTTAATTTTATATCCACTCATTCCGGGTTCAATCAAATCGATATATGAAGCGTAATTTGAGTTTATTTTAATATATTTTTGAACTTCTGGATTTGAAATTTTTATAATCTTTTCGTATTGCCAAACATTTGGTTCTGATAACATCCCAAGAAAAACCTGACCTGGATTTAAATCCTTATAAGATTTTTTTTTCATTAGCTTTCTTGATACTTCGGAAGCTACAGTATGCATGGGTTTGATTCTGCCCTTTGAGTCCAGAGTTAGAAGTTCTCCAAAAGATTCTGCATGGGATTTGTCAATTACATTTAAAGTTTTTGTTGAATCTGATTGCATTGCTTTTATCTCAGGCGATGAAAACAAAAAACTTGCAGATGCTATGAAAAGCAAAATAATTGTCTTGCTTATTTTATGCTTTGAAGTTTTTCTGAGCAATTCTTGAAATCTGCTACCTCTGCTAAATAGAGCAAGCACAAAACCCAGCATCATTAAAAAATAACCGACATAAGTAATTGTTGTACCCCAAAAATCGTGATTGACTGACAAGAGAGTTCCTTTTTCATCTTGATCATAAGAAGATTGAAAAAATCTGTATCCTCTATAATTCAATACATTGTTCATGAAAATACTATGTCTTACTTTTTTGCTTTTCTCATTATCAATAACAATAACATCGCTGATAAAGGAAGAAGGACTTTGGGAACCAAAATATCTTTCAAGTTTAAAATCATTTAATTTAATTAAAAAAGGGATTTTTATGTTTTTAGAACCATAGCTAAGAGAAATTTTAACACCATTAATTTCTACATTAAAAAACTCTCCAACTAAATTTTCCCTGCCATAAATTAATAACTCCTTTGTAGAATCATCAACAGAAATATAGGCTATTATTGCATTAGAAGAAGGAATAAATATTTTCTTTTTAACAATTATTTTGTGCTCATTAATATTATAAACTTTCTTAAATTTCTTGTTGGAGTAAGCAGAGAAGGTAATTTTTTTATCGTCATTGATTTTATGTCCATCATTTTTAATTTCAATTCCAATATATGAATCCGTTGTTTTAATGATATTTGAACTATCTCCCTCCCTGATGTGCATCGAAGATTCATATCCAAAATATCTGGTAACACCTGCTCCAATGACCATTATAATAAATGCCAGATGAAAAATCAGAACAGCCCATTTTTTCTTTTTATAAAGTTTATTCTTGAAAATACTACCAGCCATATTTATTGTCAATAGTATCCACAAAGCATCAAACCACCATGTTTTATAAATTAGTGCTTTGGCAGCAGCAGTTCCATAATTGCTTTCAATTAGTGTGGCAAAAGCAATGGCAAGAGCAACAATTAACAAAAGAGCTCCCGAAATTGTCATAGAAAACATCCATTTACTAATCTTTTTCATAATTTGCTTTTTGTAAAGGACTTCTATTTTTAATTAGTAAGTGGAGAATTATTTATCTGAATAAGTATTATAATTCATGATTATATTAGTTTCTTTCCTGATTTTTTGACGTTGAGTATATTCCTCAAGGGCATATCCCAAAGTAATTATCAAGCCGATGGTTTTTCCTTTTGGAATGTTTAATAAATTTTTAATTTTTTTATGATTAAACCATCCAAGCATACATGTTCCTAAACCTACCTCGGCAGCTTGAAGGCAGAAATGTTCGGCGGTAATTCCTAAATCAATTAAAGGAAATTCTTTCTTTTTCAATGCTCCTCCAACTTGTGTTATTAATCTGGGTTTTTCCAGAACAATAGCAATAATAATTGGAGCTTCGAGAGCAAATTTGTTAAAAGAAACAAGTTTGCTGAAGGTTGCATTTGCAACTTTGTTCTTTAGCTCAGGCTTATCAACAACAATAAATTTCCATGGTTGTGAATTACTTGCCGAAGGAGCAATTCTTGCAGCTTCGATGCAAAGTTCAATTTTTTCTTTTTCAACGGCTTTGTCAGAATATTTTCTAACGCTCTGTCTTTTTGTAATTAATTCTATAAAATTCAAATTTTTAAAATTTTTGATAATTCAATTTATAAATAAAGAAGATGTTTATTGATGGGATTAAAGCATATTTTTTATAGAAGTCTTCAAGTTTAGTATTAACATCATCTATTAAACCTCCTAAATACCTGTAATCCGAAGCTAAAACACTATTTGAATAAACATTTTTACTTAAAGCAAGTTCTACATGTAATTCGATATCGGGTTTTTTATAAAAGGAAAAGCGTCTTCCAACCAAAAGACCGACTTGCAAGAAATGTGAGCTTAAAGTAAGAGGTTCTTCAGACATTGATTTCGGGATTGGACCTATTGGGAAAGTTTTTAAATCCACATCGAAAGCATCGTTAATAACATAATCAGGAATGTTACTTTTAAAAAGATTTACCCATTGACAAAATGGACCTGCATAATTTTTTCGTGTTTGTTTGCTAAAAAAATAATTTGCTCCGAATTCAATAATCATTCCTGTCTCAAAATTTGCTTCCAGCACAGCTACCATATCTCTATCAGCACCTGAACTTTCAAAAAGATTTAACATCATTTTATCGTATGGATAAAACAAAAATCCAATTTGCCCATGAACAGCAAAACCTTCATGAAATCTATCCTCATATCCCAGAGCATATTGAGTTGGAATTTCTGTTCCGAGTTTTATTGATTGCGATTGACTGCTTACCAATTTCGGAAAACAAAAAAGAATTAATATTATTGAGTAAATAATTTTTTTCAAGACTATTTTTTTAAGATGGTAAAATTAGGAAAATTATTTTTATAAATTAATGCGCAATGCTTTCAATGGCTTCAATCAGAAAACACTACTTTCTTTCACTTTTATAAAGGAATATTCCCATGCTTTTTATGAGGATGCGTCTTAATCTTGTTTTGTGTGGTTTCAAGAGCCTGAATTAATTTAAATCTTGTTTGTTTTGGATAGATAATTTCGTCAATATATCCTAAGGCGGCAGCTTTATAGGGGCTTGCAAAAGTATTGTTATAATCATCTACAATTTTATCTCTTTCTTCGTCATTCTTGAATTTATTTCTATAAATGATATTAACTGCACCTGAAGAACCCATAACAGCAATTTCTGCTGTAGGATAAGCAAAATTAATATCTCCACCAATATGTTTGCTAGACATCACATCATAAGCTCCACCGTATGCTTTTCTTGTAATGACAGTGATTTTGGGAACAGTTGCTTCACAATATGCAAACAGAAGTTTTGCACCATGCTTTATTATTCCACCAAATTCCTGGGCTGTGCCAGGTAAAAATCCAGGTACATCTTCAAAGGTTATAATTGGAATATTAAAAGCATCACAAAACCTAATGAACCGAGCTCCTTTTACTGAACAATTAATATCAAGGCAACCTGCCAAAACCTGTGGCTGATTTGCGACAATACCAACAGGTTTTCCACCAAGTCGAGCAAATCCAATTATTATGTTTTGTGCATAATGAGGCTGAACTTCAAAAAAGTTATGGTCGTCAACAACTGTTGTAATCAACTCAGTCATATTATATGGTTTGTTTGGGTCAGCAGGAACCAAAGTCTGTAAACTTTCATTTTCGCGATGAATATCATCTGTGCATGGCTTGATTGGAGGATCTTCCATATTATTTGAAGGAATATATCCCATTAGCTCACGAATCATCATTAAAGTATGTTCATCATCTTCACAGGCAAAATGGGCAACACCACTTTTTACATTATGAGTCATTGCACCGCCAAGCTCATTTTTGGTAACCTCTTCATGAGTAACAGTTTTGATAACATCAGGACCTGTAATAAACATATATGAAGTTTTCTTAACCATAAAAATGAAATCTGTTATTGCAGGAGAATAAACTGCTCCACCTGCACAAGGTCCAAGAACAGCAGAAATTTGCGGAACAACTCCTGATGCTATTGTGTTAAGATAAAAGATATCGGCATATCCAGCAAGGCTTTCAACTCCTTCCTGAATTCTGGCTCCACCCGAATCATTAAGACCAATTATAGGGGCACCATTTTGCATAGCCTGCTCCATTATTTTTTTTACTTTATCGGCATTTGCACGGCTCATTGTACCACCAAAAACAGTAAAATCAAAAGCAAAAACATAAACCAATCTTCCATCAATTTTGCCATGCCCTGTAACAATGCCATCACCCGGAATTTTATTGTTTTCCATACCAAAATCAGTGCTTCGGTGAGTAACAAATTTATCAAATTCAACAAAAGTTCCTTTGTCGAGAAGTATGTCAATTCTTTCACGAGCAGTTTTTTTATTGCTCTTATGTTGTTTATTGATTCTATCCTGTCCGCCACCTAATTCAGCGGATTTTTTCATCTCCTCAAATTTCTTGAATTTGTCTTCTAATGTTTGCATAATTTTAGCTTTTGGTTATTGGCTTTTAGCTGTAATCTTAATTACTTAATAACTATTAGTTTTTTTCCACCTTCAACAATGTCGCCTTCTTTCACATTTATTTTTAAAACTACTCCTTTTCTCTTTGCCTTAAATTCACTTTCCATTTTCATAGCTGAAATAATAATTGCAGTTTCTCCAGCTTCAATTTTTTGTCCTTCTTTCACAAGAATCTTCACAATTTTTCCGGGCATAGGAGAAACAATAGTATTGTCGCCATTATCACTATCATCCTTATGTTTCAGCTTTTGGAATTTTGTTTCGGCATCAATTATTTCAATCTTATAAGAGTGGGCTGCTGTGTTAACAATATAATTTTTATGATTTTTTTCTCTGATAACAGAAATATTATAAGATTTTCCATCATGTAAAATTGAGTATATCCCATTTGATGTTTTAGCCACATTAAGTTCATATTCTGTTTTGCCAATCAGAACTTTAACCTTATTCCCATCTTGCTCTATAAGTTCGATTGTTTTTTTGCGATTATCAAGTGAAATTTCGAGAGACATAATATTGATTTAAATTAACATTCTAAAAATTATTATTTGGTGCTTAAATTTTATAATTTCATCAGTCCTTTTCTTCTACCGAATTCTTTCCATTTATTTTTGTTATTAGAGAAAGTTGTTTGAGGAACTAATTTATCCAAATAATAATTGTATTCTAAAAAAGCAGCAATTATGGACATTTCCTCACAATTCTTATCACAAACTTCTTTTTCAATTAAAAAATCCATGTTTTTTTCAATAAAACCAGTATCATATTTTCCATTAACAAAATCAGGGCAATCCATTATTTTGTTTAAAAAATTTATTGATGTTTTAATACCTGTAATTTTATACTCATCAAGAACTCTGTTCATTCTATTAACAGCCTCTGCTCGGTCTTTTGCCCAAACTATCACTTTTGAAATCATAGGGTCATAATCCATTGGAATTTCATAGCCTTCGTAAACATAACCATCAGTGCGGACTCCCAAACCAGATGGCTCAGTAATATTTCTTACAATTCCTGGACAGGGCATAAAATTATTCTCAGGATCTTCAGCATAAATTCTACATTCTATTGAATGTCCGTTTTGAACAACATCTTTTTGTTTTAAGGAAAGTTTAAGACCATTAGCAATATTAATTTGCTCACTAACCAAATCTATTCCGATTACCCTTTCGGTAATTGGATGCTCAACCTGAAGGCGAGTATTCATTTCAAGGAAATAATAGTTTAAATCTTTATCAACAAGAAACTCAATAGTTCCTGCTCCGGAATAATTTACCGCTTTAGCTGCTGCTATAGCTTGTTTTCCCATTTCATCCCGAAGCTCGGCAGTCATTATCGGTGAAGGTGTTTCTTCAATTACTTTTTGGTGACGTCGTTGCACCGAACATTCTCTTTCACAAAGATGAATGGTGTTTCCGTGTTTGTCAGCCAGAATTTGAAACTCTATATGATGAGGTGATTCAATATATTTCTCAACATATAAATCATCGTTACCAAAGGCAGCCTTGGACTCAGACTTTGCTGTTCTTAGTGATGGAAGAATATCCTTTTCATTTTTAACAAGCCTCATACCTTTGCCCCCGCCTCCTGCTGCTGCCTTTATCATAACAGGCAAACCGATGCTTTTTATTATTTCCAGAGCTTTTTCTTCGTTGTCAAGATTTTTATTTATTCCCGGAACAACTTTTACTCCTGCTTTAACCATAGTTTTTCTGGCGGTGATTTTATCTCCCATGGTTTTTATTGCATGTGAGGAAGGTCCAATAAAAATTATTCCTTCTGATTTACATCTGTCAGCAAAATCGCTATTTTCAGAAAGAAATCCATATCCCGGATGTATGGCATCAGCGTCTGATCTTTTTGCAATATCAATAATTTTGTCAATAATAAGATAACTCTCAGCCGATGGTGATGGCCCAATAAAATATGCTTCATCAGCATAACGAACATGTAGTGAAGTCCTGTCGGCTTCAGAGTAAACGGCAACAGTTTTTATTCCTAACTCCTTGCATGTACGCATGACTCTAACAGCAATTTCGCCTCTGTTAGCAACCAATATTTTACCTATCATAAATGTGTTTTTTTGTTTTAATTTTTATAAAAATATAAAAAAACTAATAAATAACACATTTAAACAACATTTTTATTTCATTATTTTTCGGAATCGGTTTTTCCGAGTAGAGCAAACATTTTTGTTTTATAGGCTTCAACGCCCGGTTGGTCGAATGGATTAACACCAAGAATATATCCGCTTATCGCACAAGACATTTCGAAAAAATAAATTAATTCTCCTAAGGTTTCTTCATTTATTTCAGGAACAGAAATTTTAATATTCGGAACACCTCCATCAACATGAGCTAAAATTGTTCCTAATTCTGCATTATGATTTATTTCATTAATTCTTTTTCCTGAGAGGTAATTTAATTTATCAAGGTTTAGCTCATCCTTAGGAATGCGGATTTCTTTTTTTGGATTATCAACAGAAATAACAGTTTCAAAAATATTTCTTAAGCCTTCCTGAATATATTGTCCTAATGAATGCAGGTCGGTAGTAAAATTAACTCCGGCAGGAAAAATTCCTTTATTTTCTTTTCCTTCGCTTTCGCCAAAAAGCTGTTTCCACCATTCAGTAAAATATGTTAATCCGGGTTGGAAAGATGCAAGAATTTCAGTGGTTTTATTATTATTATAAAGAGCATTTCGGGTGGATGCATAAACTGCAATTGGATTTTCGGGACAGCTTGGATTTTCATTATTAAATATTTGCATTTTTTTTGCTCCCTTTAGAATATTTCTGATGTTGAAGCCGGCAATTGCAATTGGTAAAAGCCCGACTGGAGTTAAAACAGAATATCTTCCTCCAACATCATCAGGAACAACATAAGTTTTATAGCCTTCTTTGTTTGCAAGCTCTTTTAAAGCACCTTTATCTTTATCGGTGATAGCAATAATTCGTTCTTTGGCATTTTCTTTTCCATATTTTTTTTCAAGATGATTTTTCAATATTCTAAATGTAATTGCAGGTTCAGTTGTTGTGCCTGACTTTGAAATAACGCTTATTGCATAATCTTTTTTATCAAGAATATCTAAGAGGTCAGAAAGATAATCTTCACTCATATTTTGACCTGCAAACAGAATAACAGGATGTTCTTTTTTTTCAAGCATTTCATAGAAATGATGACCGAGAGCTTCAATTACTGCTCTTGCTCCAAGATATGAACCTCCAATTCCAACAACAACAAATACTTCTGCTATTTCTTTAATCCTTCTTGCATCGGCTTCAATGCTTTCTAATAAAAAATTTGAAATATCAGAAGCTAATGTGGTCCAGCCCAAAAATTTACTTCCTTTTCCCGTTTTATTTTTTATTGATGTTTGGTGTTTTGTAATTTCATCTGTATAAGAACGGATTTCTTCAAGATGAACAAAATCAAGAACGTTATCAATGTTTACTTTTAAATTTATCATTTGTTTTTTTGTGTTTATATCACAAAAATAGACAAAATCTAAAAGACATCAAATAATTTGAATTTAAATTAAGTAGTTTAGAAAATGATGATTTTTAAAAAGTGGTTCTAATGCTTTTTAACATTTAATCATTTAATCATTTTAGCATTTATTAACTTCCCACTAAATATGTAGTAGTTCCAAAATAATTATACCATTTTTCCGGGATTTACCCATTCGGTAAATTGTTCGTCAGTAACCAAACCTGTTGCTATTGCTGCTTCTCTTAGTGTTGTTCCTTCAGCATGAGCTTTCTTGGCAATTTTTGCAGAATTGTCATATCCGATGTGAGGATTCAGAGCGGTAACAAGCATCAAAGAGTTTTCAAGATTTTTCTGTAAAACAGGATTATTAGGAGTAATTCCAACTGCACAATTTTTGTTGAAAGAAACGCAGGCATCGCCAATTAATTTAGCAGATTCAAGCATATTGCTAATCATAACAGGCATAAAAACATTTAACTGATAATGTCCGTTCATTCCGCCTATGGAAATTGTTGTATCATTTCCTATTGCCTGAGCACAAACCATTGTTAAGGCTTCAACCTGAGTTGGATTAACTTTTCCTGGCATAATTGAAGAGCCCGGTTCATTAGCCGGCAGTTGAATTTCTCCAATACTGCATCGTGGTCCTGAAGCTAACATTCTAATGTTGCTGGCAATATGCATCAAACTAACAGCAAGTGTTTTCAAGGCTCCTGAAGTTTCTACTATGGCATCGTGAGCAGAAAGAATTTCAAATTTATTTGGAGCAGTAATAAATGGATAGCCTGTAAGTTCTGCAATTTTTTTTGCAACAAGCTCTGAATAACCTTTAGGTGTGTTTAATCCTGTTCCAACGGCAGTACCACCAAGAGCAATTTCGGTCAGATGTTTGAGAGTATTTTTCAATGCAATAATTCCGTGTTCTAATTGAGATGCATAACCCGAAAATTCTTGTCCTAAGGTTATAGGAGTTGCATCCATAAGGTGAGTTCGACCTGTTTTGACAATATTTTTAAATTCTTCGGATTTTTTTATGAGAGTATTTTTTAATATTTCTACTCCCGGAATTGTTGTTTCTATCAACATTTCGTAGGCTGCAATATGCATTGCTGTGGGGAAAGTGTCATTAGATGATTGTGATTTATTAACATCATCATTTGGATGAACAGATTTTTTTGAATCTGATAAAGTTCCGCCATTTAAAACATGAGCACGATTAGCAATTACTTCATTAGAATTCATGTTAGATTGCGTTCCTGAGCCGGTTTGCCAGATTACTAAAGGGAAATTATCATCAAGCTTACCCTCAAGAATTTCATCACAAACCTTTGCAATTAAATCGCCTTTTTCTTGTGGCAAAACTCCTAATTCAGAATTTGTTAGTGCTGCTGCTTTTTTTAATATTGCAAAAGCTCTAATAATTTCTATTGGCATTGAAGCATCTGGTCCTATCCTGAAATTTTCTTTTGAACGCTGTGTTTGGGCACCCCAATATTTTTCAGCAGGAACTTCAATATTTCCCATTGAGTCTTTTTCTATTCTATATTCCATAATTTTATTTATTGGTTTATTTAATAATTTAAAATTCAATATTAAAAAAGTTCTTCTATATTTTCAATAGGGTCTCCAATAACTGCTTTATATTTTTTTTCAATTATTGGTCGTTGAATCAGCTTAGGATTTTCTAATAATATTTGTATCCATTCATGCTCGTAAAATTCTTTTCCTTCATATTTGTTTTTATAATCGGCTTCTTGAAAACGTACAATTTCCTGAGGTTTCTTATTCAGTTTCATCAATATTCCTTTTAATTCTTCTTCGGAAATTGGATTTTTTATATAGTTAATAATTTCAAAATCTAAATTTTTATCCTGAAGGTATTTTAAGCCTGCTCTGCTTTTTTTACATCTTGGATTGTGATAAATTTTTATCATAAAAATATTTGGTGTTAAAACTATAGAAATTTAGTGTTATAAAAAATGATATAAATCAAAAAAAATAGTAGGAAAAATCATATTGGGTTTTACTGAACAATAAAAATTAACATTTATAAGATTTTTAAAAAATTAGCTACTTCCAAATTCCATCAGATATGCTTTGATAAAATCGTTTAATTCTCCATCCATCACAGCCTGAACATTTGATGTCTCGTGATTTGTGCGAAGGTCTTTAACCATTTTATAAGGATGCATGACATAGTTGCGAATTTGAGAACCCCATTCAATTTTTTTCTTATTACCTTCAATTTCGTTTTGAGCTTCTCTTTTTTTTCTTAGTTCAATTTCATAAAGTTGAGATTTTAGCATTCTGATTGCCTTGTCTTTATTTTGGTGTTGTGAGCGTGTTTCCTGACACTCAATTATTATTCCCGATGGTTCGTGTTTTAGACGCACTGCCGTTTCAACTTTATTTACATTTTGTCCACCGGGTCCACCGGCGCGATAAGTGTCCCAAGTAATTTCGGCAGGATTAACTTCAATATTGATATTTTCGTCAATAACAGGGTAAACATAAACTGAAGCAAAGGAAGTATGTCGTTTGTGAGCAGAGTCAAAAGGCGAAAGACGCACAAGACGATGGACTCCATTTTCTCCTTTAAGATATCCAAAAGCAAAATCGCCTTCAAATTCTATGGAAACAGATTTAAGACCTGCAACATCACCTTCGAGTTGACCAATTACATTTACTTTGTATTTATTTCTTTCGCCCCAGCGCATATACATTCTCATTAGCATTTCAGCCCAGTCCTGACTTTCGGTTCCTCCTGCTCCTGAATTAATATTTACAATTGCACCAAATTTATCTTCTTCGCCGCCAAGCATATTTAAAAATTCAAGGTCTTCAATGAGTTTCAATACTGTTTTATGTTGTTCATCAACATCTTTTTCTTTGGCTTCTCCTTCTTGAAAAAATTCTATGATAATAAGAAGCTCATCATAACTATCTTTAGCTTTTAGATATGCATCGGTCCAGCGTTTTATGTTTTTGATTTTTTTGAAGATTTGCTCAGCTTGTTTGGGGTCATTCCAAAAATCAGGAGATTGTGTTAAAAGTTCTTCTTCTTCTATTTGGCTTAATTTTTTATCAATGTCAAAGATACCTCCTCAGGGCATCAAGCCGTTTTTCCAGATCTTTAAGTTCTTCGTTTGTTATCATTTTTTTAATTACTTTTAACAGTGTTAACTAATTTGACTGCAATCAGTTTATCGTATAATGTACCGGGTTCACGGTAGTAAACATAGATTGTATAATCGTTTTCTGTTTCAAAATGTTTACCTTCTATAAAACTCTCATCTCCGATAGATTTACCATTTTCCAGAAAAACATATTGATAATTATAGTAACCCTGTTTGAGATAAATCGAAGTTTCATATCCATGCTTCTGATAATTATATTTTAAGAGTCCTTGTTTGTTAAATTGCCAGTCAGTGAGTGTTCCCATTAAATATAAATTTCCGTAAACCAAAGGAGTTTTATAAGGAAGAAAAAAATGGACAAAAGCATAATCCGATTCAGTTGCATCATTATTGCCATCATAAGTTTTTATCAATCTTTTTCCATTAATATCTTGCTCTGAGTAATAAATATCATAATGGTGATTTATGTCGCTTTTAAGATAGACTTGGTTAAATGAAGAATCATAAGAAATTTTCCACACATTGTTAATCGTGTATTTAAGGCTTCGGAAATCAAAATTTCGAAATTCATTTCCACCGCTGAAAACATTTTTGCTGTCATAAAAATTATAATCAAGTATTTCGTCTTTTACCATCAATGGTTGCAAGCCCTTGATTGCATTATCCCATCTTTTGTTTTGAGTAATGATTACTTTTAAATTTGTAGAGGGGTCAACAATATTATAAGCGCCTTTTTTAATACTAAAATTAATTTTTTGATTATAATTTCTTTCAGCAACATCATTGGTGCGATTTATTTTTGCATCAACTGTTACTTTTGACTCAAATATCATAAATCTTTTTGTGAAGTAGACATTATCGCTTTCGCCCAGATAAACTTTTAACAGATAGTTTCCCGACTTGAATAATTTTAGATTTTCTGTTGGGAAAATTAATTCGTAATGGATGAAACTTTGCATAGTGTTCAAAGAGAATTCGTATTCTTCAATATAATCTTCCGTAAATCCTGAAATATATTCTGATTGCTGAAGGTCTGAAGGTTTCCAATAAGCATCACAGTGAATAATTGTGTATTTATAATATTTAACATCATTATCAAAACCGTCAAAAGAAATTTTTAGTTTATCATCAGAATTTAATTCAAGAATTGGCATCGAAAGTTCAGAACCTTCTTTGTGAAGAAGAATGGTTTTGATATTATTGACATAAACATAATCATTGTAACGCAAGCGGTTTTTTTGGTAGTAGTCATCATTTTCTGAATTTTTTTCTTTTTTCAGGTCTGCTTTACTTACAACAACTGTTGAATCTTTTGAGTTTTTTGTTTGAGTATTAATAACTTTTTTAGAACAAGAAATTGATATTGTAATAATTAATATAAAAGTTAGAAGAGGTAATATTTTCGGAAATTTAAACATTCTTAAACAAATAATATTTACAAATTTAATAATAAAGCGAATTTAAACTAATAATATTGTTTTATAAACAACAAAACACGCCAAGGCGTGTCTTGTTTTGTGAACAACAATAAATTTTAATGTTATCTTCCTGATAAAGACTTTGGAATTCTGCCTTGATTGATTGTTTCCGACCTTAATCTTCTGCCTAATATTTTTTCCATCATTCTTCCAATATCAAGAACTTTATCAATATCCAAACCTGTGTCAATTCCCATTTCGTCCATCATAACAACCATATCTTCTGTTGTAATTAATCCTACTGCACTTGGGTCTTTATAGTAATATTTTCCGGTACCCGAAACAGGTGTGTTATCAACAAAGTTAGCAGGTTGTCCGCCAATTCCGCCAAAACAAGCTTCATAATTTGTTACACCAGCTTGAAGTGCAGCAAGTACATTTGCATTACCCCAGCCACGAGTAACATGGAAGTGAGCAATTTGTTTTTCAGGATTATCAACTGCATCAAGTAGCATAGAAAAATATTTGTAAACTCTGTCGGGAGAAGCTGAGCCATCGTGGTCGGCATGCTCAACATCATCGGCACCAATATCAAACCAGCGTTTTGTAAACTCAATGGCTGTTTCAAGTTTTGTAGGACCTGCAACCGGACAACCCCAAATAGTGCTCACAGTTCCATTAACTTTTATTCCTGCATCATGGCACATTGGAATATATTTTTCACACATTTTCCAGTATTTATCCAGTGTGGTTCCTGAATTTACTTTATGATGAGCTTCACTTGTAGAAACCATTACAAGGATTCTGTCTGGTCCGTAGCCATCTAATTTGGCTTGTATGGCTCTTTCAATAGCTCTTTCCCTGATAGTAATAGCGGTTAAAACAACATCATCAAGTTTATCTTTAACTTTTTTACTATTTCTTATTTTTTTAAATAAATCATCTGCATCTTTAAACTGAGGCATTCCTTTGGGATTTCCAAAGTTTGTTACTTCAAGATGTTTGAAGCCTGCCAAAATAGACTGTTCTAAAACCCACAGTTTTGCTTCGGTGGAAATAGAACGTTCTTCATGTTGGAAACCATCTCTTACTGTGATGTCTCCTATTGTTACTTTTTTTGGATAGTTCATAATATTTAAATTTATTGTTTTTTCTATTTATATATTTTACTTTGTATTTAAGGACTTTAAGTGTCCAGTATAATTTTATTAAATTCCAAAAATCAAATAACAAAACTCAAATAAATTCCAATTTTTCAAATTTCAAAAGTGAAGTTTTCTAATGACAAACTTGTTTTTTTAAACTGAGTTTGTTCGTCGTCAGGTTTTGAATTTTGGACATTGTATTTTGTAATTTTAAATATTCATTTCCGGAATATTACCTTCAATAATTAGTTTTCCTGTAGTTGCATTTTTAATTTCTTCAACACTAACTCTGGGTGCTCTTTCAATAAGTTTGAAACCACCTTCAACAACTTCAACAACAGCTAAGTCAGTTACTATTTTAGTAACACATTTTACTCCTGTTAATGGAAGTGTGCATTCAGGAATTAATTTGGAATTTCCATTACGGTCTGTGTGAGTTGTAGCAACAATAATATTTTTTGCAGCTGCAACAAGGTCCATTGCTCCACCCATTCCTTTAACAAGTTTTCCGGGAATTTTCCAGCTTGCAATATCACCTGTTTCTGAAACTTCGAAAGCTCCGAGAACAGTCAAATCAACATGACCGCCTCTAATCATTCCAAAACTTGCAGCAGAGTCGAAAAATGAAGCGCCGGGTTTTGCAGTTACTGTTTGTTTTCCTGCATTTATCAAATCTGCGTCAACATTTTCTTTTGTAGGAAAAGGTCCAATGCCAAGCATTCCATTCTCTGACTGAAGAATGACATCCATGCCTTCAGGGATATAATTTGCTACCAATGTTGGTATTCCAATGCCAAGATTTACATAATATCCATCATGGAGTTCCTGTGCAATTCTTTTTGCTATTCCGTTTTTATCTAAGGCCATATTGTTATATTATTAAATTGTTAAATTGTTATATTGTTATATTGTTAATTTTTGATTCGTAAAGTTTATTAATTGATTTAATTCTAAAGGTAATTTTTTAAGTTCCGTAATAATATGATCATATTGCTCAATAGTTAATAGATTTCTCACTTTTGACTTTTCATTCCAATCAAATGATTCTTTTAAAGAACCTTGACTGTAACGGTAAAATTTGATTTTATCTTTTTTATGATAGCGTCCAAAACCCTCAGCTATATTTGCAGAAATAGAATCAACAGCTTCTACAAATTGTCCGCCTATATGCTTTTTAGAAAACCATTCCCATTTAATAATAACATCCCACACATAATTGCTTAAATTAAATGCTATTTTATAAGCTTTTAGATCATTCAATTGTAAAAACTTTTTTTCCATAAAACAATTTAACTATTTAGCAATTTAACAATGATTTATTTATTATCAATTATTTATGTTTTTCGACACTTTCGTTTCGTTTCTTAAAGTTTTCTTAATCACTTGTTGTTACAAACTCAATTCTTTTCTCATAATTAACTCCCTTGAAAATTCTTTGAACAAAAATTCCCTGAGTATGAATTTGAGCAGGATCAAGTTCACCGAAAGGAACGAGTTCTTCAACTTCGGCAATAGTGATTTTTCCGGCAGCAGCCATCATATTATTGAAATTATTTGCTGTTGCCCGATAGATTAAATTTCCGTGGGTATCACCTTTCCATGCTTTTACAAGTGCAAAGTCTCCACAAAGAGCTTCTTCGAGTATGTGCATTTTTCCGTTATATTCCCTTACTTCTTTATTGCCCTGAACTTCGGTTCCATATCCGGCAGGAACATAAAAAGCCGGGATTCCTGCACCTGCAGCTCTGATTCTTTCAGCTAAAGTTCCTTGGGGATTTAGTTCTACGTCTAATTCACCACTTAAAAGCTGACGTTCAAATTCTTTGTTTTCACCAACATAAGAAGCTATCATTTTTTTTATTTGATGTTTTCTTAAAAGTTTTCCAAGAGCATAATTATCAACTCCGGCGTTATTAGAAATGCAGGTTAAATCAGTTATGTCTTTTTCAACAAGAGCATCTATACTATTTTCAGGAATTCCGCATAAACCGAAACCACCGAGAAGTATTGAACTACCACTCGAAATATCTTTTATGGCTTCTTTTGCATTTGGTACTACTTTGTTCATATTGTTAAATGTTTTAGTTTTTTTAGCAATTTTCAAATATAGTAATAATTTTTTATTTGATTTTGGATAGATAAAATTGTTATTTACGATAGCTATAAGATAAAAAAAACATTTAATGGTTTTCTATCTTATCTTCATCTGGAACTCTATAAAAATTGGTTAATTTTTCAATTAATTCCCTCCTTGTTTCAATCGATAATTCAGCAACCTTTGATGATAATATATCTGTATGTGTAGGTGTTTTTCTATCTATTAATTCACATTTAATTTTAATTGCATTTTTAAAATCAATCATGTAGTGTTTGATTTCACATGTTCTTAAATTGTATGTTTCAAATAAATCATTCGGCGCATAAATGAAATTTTGTAATAACGCAAATTTTGGACTCTCAGACATTAAATTCGCTTGTTCTGTTTTTCCTTTTTTATTCCACCCCTCATCAGTAAATGCATTCTCTGGTTTCATTCTAAGATTAATTCTAGTTAGGTCATTCTTAAAATAGTTGTTCTTAAGAAAATTACTTTTTATTTGCTCTAAAGGACATATAGAAATACATTTTTTTTCAATTGAACAACATGGTGTAAGAACAACACAGTATTGAGGATATGATACTTGAATATTGTAATCTGAATGAGATTTATCAGAAACTAATTTAGGCTTTTTTATTGTTAAGTCAACAAAAATATATCCTTGAACAACATCTCCAAATCTTAGCTGTCTTGATGGCTTGTCAGAATAAAAATTATTCATCATATAAATAATCTACATCAATAAATTTATTATCTATTTTTAATTTTGACAAATCAAAATACTTTTGGTTAATTTTAATTCCAACTACACTAATAAATTCATTATTATTATCTAGTGCTATTTCGATTGTGTATTTTTCGAAATTACATTTAATAATTTTATCAATTTTAGTTTCATTTGAACCAGTTGATTCGGAAAACCAATAATCGTTTTTATCTTTCATTACTTTTACTTCCTCATTATTTTTATTACAGGTTCCTTAATAATTGATTCATATTCATTAGATATAATATCATGTAGCTTATCAGTAATTGTTAAATAGTCACTTGAACTAATATTTCGTTGAAAACCATCAAAATCTAGCAAGTATAATGGTTTTTCTTTTTTATAATCAAGATATTCAGAATATCTTAGAAAGCAATCATCTCTTTTTGTTTCAATTTTACACTTATATAAGGATGTATCTTTTAAATTGAATCTTTCAAAAGGTAACACGGAATTATAATATTCTAGAAATTTATCATTGTCCTTTTTAGCAGGGATGGGACAATCATCAATATATCTGAGACCAATTCTATTAATTGTTTTTAAATTTGTCAATTCTAAAAAACTATCAACACATTTTTGAATTATATCTCTAAATTTTTGCTTACTATTTTCATTGTTATAAGTTTTATAAAATTCTGAAGATATATCTAAAGAATTGCAAGTAACGTTTAATTTATATTTATTAATGCCTTTAAATTGCCATATCTTTCTCATTGGTTCTACATCCTTTTTCAATTCATCCATATTTTGTTCTTTAAAAGAATCTGTAAAGAAAAGAGGTTGACGAAAAATTAAGGCTGATTCTGGAAAATCATCCATTATTTTCATTTGAAAATCACCAATTTTCGATTCAATAAAAAATAAGTTTGGAAATTTAATTTGAAATATAACCTGTTTAACAGTTGGATTCTTAAATATTTCTGATATAGCCATTATCTTTTTTATAAGTTATACAATTCGAATATTAGTTAATTAAACGCAGTTTTAAATTTCTAATTGTAATTTGGTTTTAAATTAATATTATTATTTAATTTGTTAAAATATGTCTAAGTTATGATACAAATTTAAGGCAAATAATCTTAATTTTGTAACAAAGTCAGGGCAAATATATAAAATATTTGTAACAAAGTCAAGGCAAATATATAGAAATCTTGTAACAAAGTCAGGGCAAATTGCAAGATTCAATTTTATTATTGAATCCATTTTTTTGATTTGCTTATTTCTATTCCATTTTTAAATTATACCAATCAATTTTTCTTGAGAAATACATAACTAAACCTAAAATAATAAATATTCCTATGCTTCCAATCAATAAAGCATAATCCTGAAGTTGGATAATCACAAATATAAAAGTATAAAGAACTAATAAAATTCCACTAATCAAAAATGTTAACATATTGGATTTTAGTATTGCTTTGACATATCCGGCTATTAGAAGTAAAGTTGCTAAAGCAGAAACCACAAAAGCTAAGTTATAAGGAATATGTTCAGAAATTGATAACAATAAAGTGTAGAATACAATCAAAGCAAATCCAACCAGAATGTATTGAACAGGATGAATGAAAACTTTATTTAAAACTTCAACAAAAAAGAAAACTATAAATGTGAATGCGATAAAAAGTATTGCATACTTAATTGACCGCATAGATTTTTGATAGTTGTCAACTGGTAGCAATAAATCAATTCCAAAGGCAGATGAGGAAGTTGAATGATAGCCGCCAATCCATCTTTGAGGAAAATTTCTATTTAAGTGAAGAATATTCCAATTTGCAGTAAAACCGGAATCTGTAACAGTTCTTGTGTCGGGTAAAAATGCTCCGTTGAAACTTGGATTATTCCATGAAGAGGCCATATTAACGTCCGTAATTTCACCAACAGGAATAAAATATAATAACTGACTTCCTTTTAAATCTAAATCAAAAGAGAACTCATAAAATGAACTATCGTTACTTGAGATATTAACAGGAGAATTTATCCCGCTTTCAATAATATCATTTGTTACTGTGCCGGGATTAAATAAGAATTTTTCTTTATTCCAATCTAAAATTACCTGCTCTTCGATTCCTCTTAAATCGTTTATACCAATTGAAACTGTGGCTTTATCAAATTGAATATCTTTCATGGGAATGTCTAAATCAGAAAATTTTATGTTTTTAAAAATTCCAGAAATATTGAGTTTTGAATTATAAACAACAATTTCAAAAATTCCCCGATATCTCTTCTCAGGAAAGATGTTACCATTAATATTTAACTCTGTTGGCAAAAAATGAATATACTCTTTAACTTGTATTATTTTATTGACAGAATCTTTTTTAGAAAATTGTTTAACGTATCTAAAATAAGGAACCGAAACATAGGGTCCTGAAAGAGTTTGTTCTTCTCCCCATTTAGAACTAACTTCTTTGATTGCATCTTTTTGGGTATATTCTCGTTCTCTAATCATGTTTTTAATCATCGCTGCCGGTATCAATAATAGCAAGCCTATGAGAACAATTATGCTAACCTTGAAAATGATGTTTGTTTTTAATGATTTCATGTGTCTAAATTTTGTTAAATTGCTAGTTGACTAAAATTTACTATCGCTTTAATTTAGTTATTTTACAATAAGAATCTTCTGATTAAAACAATTTGAATCATCTTGAATTTTCACAAAATAAACTCCATTGGGCAATTCCGACAGATTAATTTCATGCTTACCTGTTTTCAGATTTGTTATTTCTTTCACTTTTTGTCCTGATGAATTATAGACAGTTAACAAAGTGGCATCTTTAGAAAGGACTATGTTAAAGTTGCCATCAGAAGGATTTGGGAAAAGCAATATATTTTGATAGGAAGTATTTTCATTTATACCACTACAAATAACAAATTCAACCATTATAGTATCAGATGACTGGCAATTATTCAAGTCAGTTGTTAAAACCCAATAAAAATTTTGTCCAATAATAGAATTTGTCATGTCTATTTGAATTGTTGATGTTGTATCGCCGGTTGACCACAGATAGTTATTAAAACCAGTTCCAGCATTTAAAAAGATAGTATCATAGTAACATCCAAATCGATCTACACCTAGGTTAATAAAAGGACTATTAAAAAATGCAACAATTAAAGTGTCTGATGTTTGACAATTATTCATATCAGTAACCTTAACCCAAATTGTATCTGGTACAAATCCGAAATTTATTGTGTCAATTACTATTGAAGAAATTGTATCACCTGTTGACCAGAGATATTCTTTGAAATTTGCACCAGCATTTAGTTGAAATATATTGCCGGGACATAATGTTGTATCGTTTCCAAGGTTAACAATCGGTGGATTTGCAATGCAAGGCTCAATGGTGCCAATTTGAGCAATTTGAGCCGCAGTCAGGCAAGTGTCGAAAATTGCAAGAGAGGCAATATCAATTGTATCATCTTCTATGTGGTCGTCTGCAAAAAATAGTATAGCAGGTGTTAGTGCGAAACGACTGTCAATAGCTATTTCATCAGTATCGCCAACATGGAGTAATACACCATTCAGATAGTAATTATAGTAATCACCCAAATTTGCAGTTATTACCAACCTATACCATTGGTTTGGCAAAATACTATCAGCAGAATAATCGGTGTCACCAACACCAAGTCTTCCGGGTCTATCTGTGGTATTTGGTCTAATAAAACATTCTGCATCATTATCATTAGTTGTGTCGGTTTGAAAAAAACAATGCCAACGGTCGAGATTTAAGATTTTAAAATCAAACATCATGGTCCATTGGTTTACAGAATCACCGCCACCATTAGGAGCTATGCCGTGGTAATATTTGTAATAACTGCTTGTGTCAATCCTTATTGCGGTATCGCCATAAGAAGCTCCGGCTATCCATTGATGCTGCCCGATTAAGACTAAATCATTACCAACTGTTGCTTTGGTTAAATCGCTTGTGTCCTGAAATTTCCAATATCCTTTTAGGTTTGGCCAATTAGCAGGGTTTAAGTCCTGCGAAAATGATGTTCCGTTAAATAGGAAAAGAAAGAACAGAATTGAAAGGATAATTCGTGTTAAGAATTTTGATGATGTATTCATAATTTTTCTTTTTTAATATTTAATTAATTCTTTGTTATTAAATTTTATTTTTTTCGGCTTTGATAAAAAGAAATATGTTAATCTCAATTATAAATTTGGTTTAAAATTAATACAATTATATTAACCAACAAAAAATTTCGTAATTAAACTTATTATTTTATTCATGATTGTGTTAATTAGCTGAGAAGTATGGGGTAATTTAGTATTTTATTGTAATCTATGGCATGGATATTATATTGATAGATTGTTTCTATTAAAATTAATTATCAAATAATTCTGCAGGATTTATTTTAAACTGCAACATTTTTGCTGTTTGCCTACCGCCATCTCCACCTTTTCTTTGCATAGTGATTCTGCCGATTTTGAAATTTCCTCTTTTAGTAATTTCAATATTTCCATTTCCGAAATAATTCATGCAAAAATTAATAGGTTTAAGAATCCAACGAGCATTTTTATCAACTTTTTGAGCGACTAACATCCATTCAGCAGCAAATTTTCCTTGCCCTTTTAATATGTCAGCAACAATTAATGATTGATTTTTCTTTAACCATTTTATTATTGCTTTTTATTCAGAATTTAAAAATTCATTTGCGAACATTCTACGCTTATCTTTTGGTTTTTTAATTGTAGGTATTTCTTCACCTGTATATCTTTTAAGAATTGATACAATTTTTTTTGGAATATCCCACATTTCACAATATTTATCAATCCATCGTTTATCTATCTGATTGTAACCTCTTGAATTGCTAACAAGTTTAACTTGCAAATTCTCAACATCAATAGCTTTTTTAAGTTTTATTGTTAATTAAGATATAAGATTTCATCTGAATTAAAATCTATAACTGCAAAATCATTTCCACATTTACTACAGTGAAAATAAATTACAGTTCTATTATTGTAGTTTTCATCATCTTTAACAACAATTTCTTCCCAATATTCATTTTCGCAATTACAATTTTTGTAAAAATTCTTATTATTATTCAATTTCTTTACATTTAGGTTGTAAAATTCAAGATTTTCTAGCAAAACACTCATCTTCTAACACCCAATATACCTCGAAATCACCAATCTTTGGATCTCTGAAGTTCCTTCTCCAATTTGTAATAATCTTTGGTCGCGATAGAATCTTTCAACATCATAATCTTTCATCAAACCATAACCACCATGCACCTGAACTGCTTCATCAGCAACTTCTTTTGCTATTTCAGCACAATAAAGTTTCGACATTGCTGCTTCTTTTGCAAATGGCTGGTTATTGTCTCTTAGCCAGCAGGCTTTGTAAAGCAAGTTTCTAGCTAATTCAATTTTCACTGCCATATCAGCAAGTTTGAAAGCAATTATTTGTTGTTTACAAATCGGTTTTCCAAACTGAACTCTTTCCTGAGAATATTGCAAGGCGGCTTCGTAAGCTCCCTGAGCACAACCCAACCCCATTGCAGCAATTGACAATCGACCATGGTCTAAAGTGTTGAGCATTATTTTTGAACCTTGTCCACGTTTTCCAAGAAGATATTCCTCAGGCACTTTACATTCGTCAAAATATAATTCCGCAGTGTTCGATGCTCTCCACATCATTTTGTCATGCATGCTTTTTTGAGTAAAACCAGGAGTATCTTGAGGAACTATAATTGCTGAAAATTCCTTTTTCCCATCTTTCTCACCTGAAACAACCTGTACGGAAGAGCCGATAGAAATTTCGGCAGATGCATTGGTAATAAAAATTTTTGAGCCGTTGATAATCCATTCACCATTTTCGAGTTTAGCATTTGTTTTGGTAGCTCTTGAGTCTGAGCCGGCATCAGCTTCGGTTAATCCAAATCCCCAAAGTGCTTCTCCTGTGCATAATTGAGGAATATACTTTTTCTTTTGCTCTTCGTTTCCAAAATAATACAGTGGATTTACTCCAAGCGAATTATGAGCTGCAATAGTAGCTGCCTGCGAAGCATCAACTCTTGCTAATTCTTCAACAGCAATAATATAAGACACATAATCCAACCCTTGTCCGCCATATTCTTCGGGAATAACCATCCCAAACAAACCTATTTCACCCATTTTTTTTGTGAGTTCGATGGAAAATTGTTGTTTGTCATCAAGTTCTTTGGCAATAGGTTTTATTTCTCGTTCGGCAAAGTCCCGAACTGATTCACGAATAAATTGTTGTTCTTCGGTTATATTAAAATCCATGACTTAAAATTTTTGTGGTAAATATATATTTAATTTCAAATTAATTTTAAAATTTTAAAAGCACCAAATAACAAAAATCAAATAAATAACAAAATCCAATGTTAAAATGTTCAAAACGGTTTTGAAAATTGAAATTTAATAAATTGGAATTTATTTGCCATTTGGAAATTGTTGTTTGTTATTTTTCTTCTAATATTTCTTCTTCAAACACAACAAGCACGGAATTTCCTTCAATCATTTCATCTAATGAAACGTTAATTTTTTTCACAACAGCGTCTTTTGTTGAAACAATGCTTGTTTCCATTTTCATAGATTCAATGATTAATAATACATCCCCTTTAACAACTTTATCTCCTTCTTTTGCAATAATTTTAAATATTTTCCCAGGCATAGGAGCAAAAATTTTATTTCCGCTATTTTTATCATCAGCTTCGCTTAATTCTACTAATAAATCATCATCAAGAATATCGTTTCGTTTAATTAAAAACTCACCATCATTGATAAAAACTTTATTCATTGAATCGGGTGCATTAGAAATTTTTGAGAAATATAATTCGCCGTCAACAGAAAAATCAATTTCACTATTATCAATAAAAATAAATTCTGATTGATAAGTTTTTCCGTTAATTTCAAATTTATAAGAATTTCCGTTGAGGTTTGCTGATTCCACAAAATATTCCTGATTATTGCAGGTCATATTAATATTTATCGAATTACGCCAAAATCCAATGGAATTCCAAACATTATGTTCTTTAGGCCAGTATGGATTTTCGTCAAGAGATTTTTTATTAAAACTATAATGAATAAATGCTATCATTGCAATATTTTCATCAACTTTTTCTTTGTTATAAGAACTACGGTTTGGTGTTTCTTTTATATTCACGGCGATAGATTTTTTAGGTGATTTTAATTTATTTAATTCGTCATTAAATCTTTCTTTGGCTTTACCTGATTTATAATCTCTATATTGAGTTTCATGCATTGCAAATTCAAATAATTCTTCGTCATCCTGTCCAAGTTCCCAATTTTTTTCGAGCATTTCGTTTTTGAATTTATCCAAAACATCAGGATAAGCATTCTGAGGAACTCCGGAATAAAATTCTTTCTTTTGTTTTTTTGCTATTTCAATGATTTCAGGAGCTAATTTCCCTGGAAGATAACCTGATTTGCCAAGAATCATATCCCAGGTATTTGCGTCTATCATTTCAAATCTTCCTTTTCCTTGCATAAGATTCATCACATTAACCAATGCTGTATTTTTCACATATTGACTGAAAGGTGTAACTAAAGGTGGATATCCAAGCATTGGCCAAATATATTCTACTTCTTCGAACAATTTCATTAAAAGGTCGTCTTCTGACATTTCAGGTTTTCCCTGTGAGTTAAGTATATTATTAATTCCTGAGTGAACTCCTTTTAAATCTGCCATCAAGCTTCCCATCATGCCACCGGGCAGTCCAGATTGTATCATTAATGACGATATAAATTTATTTTTAGGGTCAATAAAATATCCAAGAAAATCATCAATAAAACTTTGAGTTAAAGCTCTGGCTTCCATATATGCTTTCATGTTTATTTCCGGTACGTCAAAGCCGTCATCTTTAAGCATATTTTGGATAGTGATAACATCGGGATGAACCATTCCCCATGAAAGCGGCTCCATCGCAACATCTAAATAATCAGCACCGGCTCTTGCAACTTCAAGCATTGAAGAGACAGAAAATCCCGGTCCTGAGTGACCATGATATTGAACGATTATATGCGGATATTTATCTTTTATTGCTTTTACAAGTTTTCCAAGAGTTGCTGGTCTGCCAACACCAGCCATGTCTTTTAAGCAAATCTCATCAGTTCCGTATTCAACAGCTTTGTCAACCACACCCATAAAATATTCAACTGTATGAACCGGAGAGTGAGTTATACTCAAAGCTGCCTGCGAAATCATTCCTGATTCTTTTGCATATTTTATTGAAAGTTCGAGATTACGATGGTCGTTTAATCCACAGAAAGAACGTGCAATATCAACACCTTGGGCTTTTTTTACCTTATACATAAGTTTTCGAACATCAGCAGGAACGGGAAACATTCTTATCCCATTTAAAGCTCTTTCGAGCATGTGTGTTTGAATTCCTGCTTCGTTAAAAGGTTTTACCCATTCACGAACCGAAGTATTCGGATTTTCGCCAAACAAAAGATTTACCTGTTCAAAGGCTCCTCCATTTGTTTCTATTCGCGAAAAACATCCCATGTCAATAATTACCGGAGCAATTTTTTTAAGTTGGTCAACCCGTGGAACATATTTTCCTGAAGATTGCCACATGTCGCGGTAGATTAAACTGAATTTTATTGCTTTTTTCATTTGTTGTTTATATCTGTTTCAAATTCGTTTCTTGTTTCTCGTTTCTTGCGAAGCTTTGCTTCGTCCGTCTGGATTACTCGTTTCTCGCTGCTTGTTTCTTGTTTCTCGTTGTTGATTACTTGTTTTCGTCATTGCGAGCAAAGCGAAGCAATCTGTTTCATTCTGTTACTTTTCGTCTGACCTCGATACATTCCTCCTAAAGTCGGAATACTCGGTCTGACTATTACTATTTATCTTTTTCCTTTTTCCTTTTTCCTTATTGCTTTTTTATTTTGCTTATTGCATACTGCCTACTTACTCTCCACCCACTTCGGTTTCCTCTTCTCCAGAAAAGAAGCCATTCCTTCCTGTCCTTCTTTTGAAGCTCTCATATCTGCAATCATTTTTGCTGGATAATCAATAGATTCGTTAAAAGTAAATTTATTTGAAATATTAAATATTAAATTTTTACAAGCTGTCATTGCATCAGGTCCACTTGTCAATAATTGCTTTATAGTGTTTTCAACATATTCTTCAAGTAATTCTTTTGGCAGAGATTTGTTAACCAATCTATATTTCTCAGCTTCTTTTCCATAAAACCTTTGACCGGATAGTATTAATTCTTTCGATACATACTCACCAACTCTTTTTCTAACATAAGGTAAAATACAAGATGGAACAATTCCAATTTTAACTTCACTTAAAGAAAAAACTGTTGAGTCTTCACAAAAAGCAAAATCACAAGCAGAAAGAAATCCATTAGCTCCTCCAATTGATGCTCCATGAGCTATAGAAATAGTAGGCTTTTTACAAGTATAAATTGAATAAAAGCATTTTGTCAATTCGGAGCTTTCATTGTAATTTTGTTCAAATGTATAATTTGCTACGCCTCCTAACCAATTCAAATCAGCGCCGGCACTAAATGATTTACCTCTTCCTCTGAAAACAACAATTCTAACATCTGCGTTTTTATTAATTGAATTGATGCATTCTGTAACTTCTGCAATCATAACTTCATTGAAACCATTGCGAACTTCAGGTCTGTTAAACCAGATAGTTGCGATGTTTTCGCTGGTTATTATTTCTATAGTTGAAAAGTTACTCATTTGTTCTTGTTACTCGTTTCTTGTTTCTCGTTGTTGATTACTTGTTTTCGTCATTGCGAGCGAAGCGAAGCAATCTGTAAATAACCATACTACGATTCCTATAAGGGATTGCTTCAGTCGTACCTCCTTCGCAATGACGCTTTGAATTGCGGATTTATTCTAACCACTCTTTTGCTATTTATCTTTTTCCTTTTTCCTTTTTCCTTTTATATTTTGCCTATTGCCTACTGCCTACTTACTCTCCACCCACTTCGGTTTCCTCTTCTCCAGAAACGAAGCCATTCCTTCTTGTCCTTCTTTTGATGCTCTGAGTTCAGCAATCATTTTTGCTGTATAATCAATTGAATCTTTAAAGGATAATTCATTTGAAATATCATAAATCAGATTTTTACAAGCTGCCATAGCATCCGGTCCGCTGGTCATTAGTAATTTTACAATTCCATCAACATGTTCTTGAAGTTCTTCTGTTGCTAATGATTTATTTACAAGGCGATACCATTCAGCTTCTTTACCTTTAAATCTTCTGCCTGTTAACATCAAATCCCTTGAGCCGTATTCCCCAACTCTTTTTGTTACATAAGGCGAAATTGTTGCCGGTGCAATTCCCAGCTTAACTTCACTAAATGCAAATTTTGTTTCATCATCACAATAAACAAAGTCGCAGGCTGCTAACAAACCATTTGCACCGCCAATTGCAGCACCGTGAACGACTGCAATTGTTGGTTTTTTACATGTGTAAATTACATTAAAGCATTTTGCTAACTGCAAACTATCCTGATAGTTTTCTTCATAACCAAATTCTGCAATACCTTTCATATAGTTAAGGTCGGCACCTGCACAAAAAGATTTTCCTCTTCCTTGTAATTTTACTATCCTGACTTCTTCAATTTCATTAATTTTTTCAAAACAATCAATGATTTCAGAAATCATAACATCGTTCATTGCATTGTGCTTGTCAGGACGGTTTAGCCAAACAATTCCAATGGAGTCTTGTATTTCAAATTCTATATTCTTGTATTGTTTCATTTTTAATTTAAAAGTTATTTATATCTTCAAAAGCACCAAATAACAAAAATCAAATAACAAATAAATAATAAAATCCAATGATAAAATGTTCAAAATGGTTTTGAAAATTGGAATTTATTAAATTGGAATTTATTTGCATTTTGGTTTTTGTCATTTGTTATTTAAATCATTTCATGATTTTTCTACATTCTAAACACTCCATATTTCTGCTCAGGGAAAATTTTATTTGTTGACATAGCAATACCCATTGCAACAACTTTTCGTGTATCGACAGGGTCTAAAATTCCATCATCCCAAATTCGGGCAGTGCTATAATAAGCCGAACCTTCGTGTTCATATTTTGATGTAATAGTATTCATTGTTTCATCAATTTCTTCTTGTGGCATTTCCATGCCTTTTTTAGCGTATTGGTCTTTTTTTACAGTAATTAAAACGTTTGCAGCTTGTAGTCCTCCCATAACAGAGATTTTAGCATTGGGCCACATATGCAATAATCTTGGTCCGTATGCACGACCGGCCATTCCATAATTTCCGGCACCAAATGAACCACCAAAAATTACAGTAAATTTGGGGACATTAGCATTGGATACTGCATGAACTAATTTAGCACCATCTTTTGCAATACCACCTCTTTCATAATTCTTACCAACAATAAAGCCTGTAATATTTTGCAGGAACAATAATGGAATTTTTCTTCCTGTACATAATTCAATAAAATGTGTTGCTTTCAAAGCAGACTCAGAGAAAAGAACTCCGTTATTTGCAATAATACCAACAGGATAACCCATTATTCTGGCAAAACCCGTAACAATAGTTGTTGCATATCTTTCTTTAAATTCATGGAATTTACTTCCATCGACAATACGCATAATTATTTCACGAGGGTCAATCATTTTTCTTAAGTCAATTGGAGCTATGCCATAAAGTTCTTCAGGGTCATAGGCGGGAGCTTCAATTGGAGCAAGATCAAGAATTTGCTTGGGATGGCTTTCCATAGATTCAAATATGTTTCTGCATATTTGTAAAGAATGAATATCGTTTTCTGCAAAATGGTCAGCAACACCTGATATTGAAGTGTGAACATCGGCACCTCCGAGTTCTTCGGGAGTAACAACTTCACCGGTTGCAGCTTTTACTAATGGAGGTCCACCGAGATATATGGTTCCTTGTTTTTTAATAATTATTGTTTCATCACTCATAGCAGGCACATAAGCACCTCCTGCTGTACAAGCTCCCATGACAATTGAAATTTGAGGAATTCTTTTAGCAGACAATTTTGCCTGATTATAAAAGAAACGACCAAAATGGTCTCTATCGGGAAAAACTGTATCTTGCTCGGGTAAAAAAGCTCCGCCGGAATCAACAAGATAAACACAAGGCAAATGATTTTCTAAAGCAATTTCCTGTGCCCTTAAATGTTTTTTTATTGTATATCTCATATAAGTGCCGCCTTTTACCGTAGCATCGTTTGCTATAATAACAGTTTCCCTGCCATGTATCAAACCTATTCCTGTTACAATTCCAGCTGAAGGAAAACCATTATCGTATAAATCATAAGCTGCTAAAGGAGATAATTCAAGAAAAGGAGTATTGGGGTCTATTAATAAATCTATTCTTTCACGAGCAAGTAATTTATTCCTGCTTTTGTGTAAATTAACAGCTCTTTCGGAACCGCCTTTAGTAAACTGCTTAAGAGTTTCTTTATACTTTTTTAGCAAATTAAGATATTCTTCTTTGTTGTTTTTAAACTCAGAAGATGTTGTATTGATTTTGGTTTCTAATTTATACACGATATTTTATATTAAAATTTATGATAAAAATATATTTCTAAAAAAAAATTAATAAAACAAGTTCACAATAATAGAAAAAATTTGTTTAATATCAAATGAGAAATGAAAATAAAGTGGGAAGTTAGAAGACGGAAATCAAAAGAAAAGTGAGTGAAAACTTAAGAAGCCGGATGTGAGAATTGTTATATTGTTAAATTGTTGAATTGTGTATTTTGTTATATAGTGCTAAATCTTAAAATATAAAGTAAATTCTAACATTTCTCACTTGAGAATTCAACAATAAATATTTAATAATCAGTTTAAAAAAGCTTCCATAATTGCCATTTTATGTGTAAATTAGTTGACAATCTAAATCACTAAAAACACAGACAAAAATGGAAGCAGTAAATTATATACCTGTTGAAAGCGATGTAAATATTTACATGGAGAAAGAACTATTCATGTTTGATTCAACAATCGCAAAAGTATTCAAAGAACTAAAAATAAATAGTTTATTACGTACAGCAAATATACAAAAACGATGTGGAATATCAGTAGATAAAGTTGTATATGATCTTTTTCATGTACCATTCCTAATGTTTACAACAGTATTTTTATTTGTACGCAACCAATTTGAAGAAACCGTAAGCAAGAATGTTTTTTATCGATTTTTAGAAAATGCAAACTATAACTGGCACTTATTTTCTTTTAACCTATCGTGCCGGATTGATAAAAATATTGGATTAAAAAACAGTCATAATGCAGAGAAGTTTTTTGTACTTGATGATACCATTACTGAAGTAACAGGTAAACTCATTGAATGTGCTTCTTATATTTTTGATCATAAAATAGGAAGGAGTATTTTGGGATTTCAAAAACTTGTACTTGGTATTTATACTTCCGACCGTTTTATACCAGTTAGTCAAAGAATATGTGTTGGCAAAAAAAGACCTAACAAAAAATCAAAAGCCAAGAAATATACAAAAATACCCAAGTCTGATAAAATCCATCCTGAAAGTGCAGGAGCTAAAGAAAGAGAAGAACTTAATAAAAACAAATTGGAAAAATCATATTTCTTGCTCAAAGAAGCAAAGAAAAAAATTAAAGATGTTAACTATGTTTTGTTTGATTCTTGGTTTTGTTTCAACTGTTTCATAAAACAGGTTAGGTCCCTTGAAATAGATGTCATATGTCAGTTAAAGAATATGCCAAGAACCAATAAATACTCATACAATGAAAAGAACTATTCTTTGAAGGAATTATATAATTATTTTGCAAAACCAAAGATGCGGACAGTAAAGAAATACTGTTACAAACGGGCTATATTAACGGTTAATATACCGGAAGCAGAAATACAAATGAAGATAGTCTTTATCCTGAATGAAAGAGAAAATAATTGGCATGCATTTTCCAGCACAGATGCAAAACTGTCCGCAAATAAAATACTTGAATATTATTCAATAAGATGGAGCATTGAAGTATTCTTTAAGAACTGTAAACAATATCTTAATTTTGGAAAAGAACAAATGAGTAACATGGATTCTATTATTGCTTCAGATGCGTTAGTATTTCTTCGTTATTCAATTTTAACTTATCTATCATTTAAAGAAAACCATAGGTTTTATGAGGTACTTGAAAAAAACAGAAATAACAGGAAAATCATAACTTATGGAATAAGGCTTTTACAATATTTTCTTAATAAACTTAAGTACGTAATTGATATTGTATGTAAACTCATTCAAGAAAACAAAAATGATGAAGCTATAAACATTCTTAGAAAATTGACATTTAATAGTCAAGAATTTCAGATAAATTGTGTAGTTTTGAAGTGAGAAATGTTAGATAATAATAAAACAATATAACTTACATATTTCTTCTATACTGTCCTCCAACTTCAAACAAAGCATTTGTAATTTGTCCAAGCGAGCAATATTTTCCGGCTTCCATCAAACTTTCAAAAACATTTTTGTTTTTACTTGCAGCTTCTTTTAATTCTTTAAGCAGAATTTCTGCTTTATCTTCATAGGTTTTGTGAAGTTCGGCAAGCATAGAGATTTGATATTCTTTTTCTTTTGGAGTAGCACGAATTACTTCGCCTGGAGTAACTGTTGGAGAACCTTTTGAAGAAAGAAAAGTGTTAACTCCCATAATTGGAAGTTCGCCAGTATGTTTTAAGGTTTCATAATATAGAGATTCTTCCTGAATTTTACCACGCTGATACATGGTTTCCATTGCTCCCAAAACACCACCGCGTTCAGTAATTCGGTCAAATTCTATCATAATAGCTTCTTCAACAAGGTCAGTGAGTTCTTCAATAATGAAAGAACCCTGCAAAGGATTTTGATTTTTTGCCAATCCAAGTTCATGATTTATTATCAACTGGATTGCCATAGCCCTTCTTACTGATTCTTCTGTTGGCGTTGTGATAGCTTCATCATAAGCATTTGTGTGAAGAGAATTGCAATTATCGTAAACTGCGTAAAGTGCTTGAAGGGTTGTACGAATATCATTAAAATCAATTTCTTGTGCATGCAGCGAACGTCCCGATGTTTGAATATGATATTTAAGTTTTTGAGAACGTTCGTTAGCACCGTATTTCAGTTTCATGGCTTTTGCCCAAATTAATCTTGCCACTCTGCCGATAACAGAAAATTCGGGGTCGATACCGTTTGAGAAAAAGAATGATAAATTAGGAGCGAATTTATTTATGTCCATTCCGCGTGAAGCATAATATTCAACATAGGTAAAACCATTTGACAATGTGAAAGCAAGTTGTGAAATTGGATTTGCTCCTGCTTCAGCAATATGATAACCGGAAATTGAAACGGAATAAAAATTTCTTATGCCGTTGTCAATAAAATATTGTTGTATATCACCCATTAGTTTAAGAGAAAAATCCGTTGAATAAATACATGTATTTTGTGCCTGGTCTTCTTTCAAAATGTCTGCTTGAACAGTTCCTCTTACTCTACAAATAGTTTCGGTTTTAATTTTTTCATAAACTTCTTTTGGCAACAATTGTTCTCCTGTTACTCCGAGCAACATCAATCCCAGCCCTTTATTTCCTTCAGGTAATTTGCCTTGATATTTTGGTCTTTTCGTTCCTTTCTTTTTATAAATTTCTTCAATTTTCTTTTCAATATCTTTTTCCAGTCCGTTTTCTTTAATATATATTTCGCATTGCTGGTCAATTGCAGCATTCATAAAATAAGCGGTCATAGTAGGAGCAGGCCCGTTAATAGTCATCGAAACAGATGTTTTGGGGTCAGCAAGATCAAAACCGGAATAAAGTTTTTTCAAATCATCAAGGCAACAAATGGCAACCCCAGAATTACCAATTTTTCCATAAATATCAGGTCTTACGTCTGGATCTTCACCATAAAGAGTTACAGAATCGAAAGCTGTTGAAAGTCTTTTCGCAGGCATTCCGAGAGATACGTAATGAAATCTGCGGTTAGTTCTTTCGGGACCACCTTCACCTGCAAACATTCGTGTCGGGTCTTCGCCTTCGCGTTTAAAAGGAAAAACTCCGGCTGCAAAAGGAAATTCTCCGGGAACATTTTCACGCAAGTTCCATTTCAAAATATCTCCCCAATTTTTATATCTTGGCAAGGAAATTTTTGGAATTTTTTGATGTGATAATGATTTAGTAAAGGTTTGTATTTTTATTTCCTTATCTCTAACTTTATAAGTGAAATAATCATTCTTGAACGATTTAATTTTTTTGCCCCAGTTTTTAATAATTTTTTTATTATTTCCATCAAAATTTAATTCAATCTCTTTATATTTCTTTTTAAGTTTTATAATTAAATCATCGTTTTCTTCATCGGAATTTTGGAGTGTTTCTATTGTATTATTTAAGCTAAAAAGTTTTTCAGCTATATCGGCTTGTTCTTCGGACCATTTGTTATAATTTCTGATGGTATCTGAAATTTCAGAAAGATATCTTGTTCTGTTAGGTGGAATAATGAATAATTTTTCCGAAAGTTCGCTTTGGTCTTTCATAAAAGAATTTAAATCAACACCGGATTTTTCTTTAACTTTTTCTATAACGACTTTATATAATTGATTAACTCCCGGGTCATTAAATTGAGAAGCAATTGTTCCATAAACGGGCATATTATCAGGGTCTTCATGCCAACAATTATGATTTCTTTGATATTGCTTTTTTATATCACGCAAAGCATCAAGAGAGCCGCGTTTATCGAATTTGTTAAGAGCAATAACATCGGCATAATCCAGCATGTCAATTTTTTCTAACTGAGTTGCAGCTCCATATTCAGGAGTCATCACATACATAGAAATATCGCTGTGGTCAACAATTTGAGTATCGGATTGCCCAATGCCGGATGTTTCAAGAATTATAAGGTCGAAACCAGCTGTCTGCACAATACTAACAGCATCTTTCACAAATTTTGAAACCGAAAGATTAGATTGTCGGGTTGCGAGAGAACGCATATAAACCCTGGGATTATTAATAGAGTTCATTCTGATTCGGTCGCCAAGCAAAGCACCGCCGGTTTTGCGTTTTGATGGGTCAGCAGAAATAATTGCAATAGTTTTGTCAGGAAGATCTGACAAAAATCTTCTTACAAATTCATCAATCAAAGATGATTTTCCCGAACCGCCGGTTCCTGTGATTCCTATAACAGGTGAAGATTTTTTATTGACGTTTTCTCTAATATCTTGCATTAGACCTTTAACAGAATCGGGATAATTTTCAACAGCAGAGATAAGCTGTGCTATTGAATTTGTATCTTTTCTCTTTATGTCTTCAAGCTTAATTTTTGTGTTTTTTCCTGATGGGAAATCAGCTTTTTCAACAGTATCGTTAATCATTCCCTGCAAGCCCATTTTTCTGCCATCGTCAGGAGAATAGATTCGGGTAATTCCATACTTATGAAGTTCTTCAATTTCTTCAAGAAGAATTACTCCACCACCACCACCAGTGATTTTGATATGTCCGCAACCAGCATCTTGTAAAAGGTCGTACATGTATTTTAGGAACTCAAGATGTCCGCCTTGATATGAAGTTATAGCTATTGCCTGAACATCTTCCTGAATAGCACAGTCAACAATTTCTTTAACCGAACGATTATGTCCAAGATGAATTACTTCAACGCCTGTTGCTTGAATAATCCTTCTCATCACGTTTATAGATGCATCGTGTCCATCAAATAAAGATGTTGCCGTAACTATTCTTATATGATTTTTTGGTTTATATTTTTCTATTGTTTGCATAAAATATAAAAATTGAGATTTAAATTTGTTTGCAAATTTACGGAAAGCAATATAAATATCAAATTTTAATAATTATAATGGTGAATATATCGCTGAAATTCAGCATAAAAATAAATCTAAGACCAAGAAAAAGAATAATTTCTTTTCTCCGAAATCATTATTTTATAATTTAGTAACATAATTTGTCGCATTTCTTAATTGAACTTACAAAATAAAGATTCTGACGAGTTACAAATGGATTTATAAAAAAATAATAATTTGACAATTAATTTGCTGTGTAAGTAATTTAGCAGTATATTTACTGTCAAATTACAATAACAATTAAAATAATGTCAAAATGGAAAAGAGTTAGATTACTCCAAATACTATTATCTGACCTACGGTAACATGTGATTACTATTACCCAAGAACACTAGTGTTTTGATGTTACAAAATTTCAAGAATATAATTGTAAGCAATAGAGAAAGAACTAATCATGTTGAAACACTAGTGATAAGAAGTAATAAATTAAATAATTGTTTCAATTTATAGCGAATATTTTAAAATACTATTATCAACAATACAGTTCATGTGGAATTAATATATTACTAACTAACATTTCTCACTTCAAAACTACACAATTTATCTGAAATTCTTGACTATTAAATGTCAATTTTCTAAGAATGTTTATAGCTTCAT
>Ga0208771_1000163_pt1 | contig 41765 bp, 26 predicted proteins | sample AntAceMetag02UKX_FD_184775 | JGI IMG/M metagenome (GOLD analysis project Ga0208771, IMG submission 184775) | Saline lake microbial communities from Ace Lake, Antarctica - Antarctic Ace Lake Metagenome 02UKX (SPAdes) (version 2) | ecosystem: Environmental > Aquatic > Non-marine Saline and... | reverse complement strand
ATAGTAAATCTGAGTAATCCGTGTAATCTGTGGACAAAAAGGGGCCGAGGTAGAGGGATTGGATCTTGCGAATTTTGCGCCTTTTTGCGGCAAAAAAATGGGGCGAGGTAGAGGGGGCTTTAAAAATACAATGTTTCTTTGCGGCCAAAAATGAAAAAAGATCAAAATAGCGGTTACTGGATCACAGCCTGGCGGGAGGTTCTTCGTCGACCACGAGGGGTGATATCCCTTTCGGTTCTCCTCCTTTATCTGGCGGTTGCGGTCTGGGGATATACGGGCTTATGCACCCCGGACTGGAAGACGGAAGATTTTCAGCAGGCTTATCAGCCGCCTTCCTGGCAGCACTGGTTCGGGACCGATATCTATGGCCGGGATGTCTTCGCCAAGACTATCTACGGGACCCGGATAGCTATCACGGTAGCACTGATCGCCGCGGTTCTGGCCGGTATCATCGGGTTGATGCTGGGACTGCTGGCCGGATATTTCGGGGGCTGGGCTGATGATATCATAACCTGGCTCTACAGCACTCTCCAGTCGATCCCCTATATCCTCCTGATTCTGGCCTTCGCCTTTGTCCTCCAGGACAAAGAGTTTTCTCTCTTCGGTTTCGAGTTCCGGATTCGAGGGATCAGGGCGGTTTATCTGGCCCTGGGATTGACCGGTTGGGTAGGGCTCTGCCGGTTGATCCGGGGAGAAGTGATCAAACACCGGGACCGTGATTATGTGATATCATCTCTTTCCCAGGGCGCCGGCGGCCTGAGGATCATCTTCCGGCATATCCTTCCCAATATTTTTCACCTGGTTATTATCACCTTCTCCCTGAGTTTTATCGGGTATATCCATGCCGAGGTGATCCTGAGTTTCCTGGGGCTGGGGGTGAAGAACGTGCCGAGCTGGGGGGTGATGATCGATGACGCCAAACTGGAACTCTTTCGGGGAGTATGGTGGCAACTAGCGGCGGCTACGGCCGCGATCTTCTTCATCAGCTTGACATTGCATATCTTTGGCGATACTTTACGAGACGCATTGGATCCGCGTTTGCGAGGACGAGGGGAGCGATGACCTCTTGCGAGTACTAAAAAATCTGTTTACTACGAAGGACACGAAGATCACGAAGGGATTTGAATTAATCAGAGATAATCATGAGGTTTTTTTATGTTTTTCTTCGTGGTCTTCGTGTCCTTCGTGGTAAATATAAAAATTACGGATATGACGACAATATTGAAAGTCGAAAATCTTCATACCTACTTCCATGTTGATGGTGAGGATCTGAAAGCTGTCCGGGGGGTGAGCTTTAAGATCGGGATGGGTGAGACACTGGGACTGGTCGGGGAGTCGGGGTGCGGGAAGACCGTTACGGCACTATCTCTGATGAAGCTGGTTCCCCCTCCTGGAAGGGTCGAGAGGGGAGAGGTCTTCCTGCTGGACCGGGATGGTGGGGAGAGGAATCTCCTCCGCTTAACGGAGAAAGAGATGCGGGCAGTCCGGGGCAGGGAGATGGCGATGATATTCCAGGAACCGATGACTTCTCTAAACCCGGTATTTACTGTCGGAGATCAGATTATGGAGGCCATCCTGGTCCACGAGCGGATCGGGAAGAAAGCCGCCCGCGGGCGGGCGATCGAACTCCTGAAGGCGGTAAATATACCCAATCCGGAGACCAGGATTAAGGACTACCCCCATCAGCTCTCCGGCGGCCAGCGCCAGCGGGTGATGATCGCGATGGCTCTCTCCTGCCGGCCCGGTGTTTTGATCGCCGATGAGCCGACCACCGCTCTTGACGTAACTGTCCAGGCCAGGATACTGCGGCTTATAGCCAGGCTTCGGGATGAGAACGAGATGGCCGTCCTCCTGGTCACGCATGACCTGGGAGTGGTAGCCCAGGAGACCGACCGGGTGGCCGTGATGTACCTAGGTAGGATAGTGGAGACTGCCTCGACCGAAGAACTCTTTGCCCGGCCGCTCCATCCCTATACCCGGGCTCTGCTGGAGTCGGTTCCACGGCTGGGCGAAGATAAAGAACGTCTCACGACTATCCGGGGAAATGTGCCGGGGTTAAGTCATATCCCCTCCGGCTGTTCATTCCACCCCCGCTGCCCGATAGCCGAAGATATCTGCCGGAGGGAAGAACCGGTGTCGAGGGAGATCGGGGAAGGACACTTTGTAGAGTGTCACTTATGTAAAGAATGACCAGCCGTCGCCCTTCGGGCTATGGCGGGCAGGTGAAATCCGAATGAGGGAATGACGGAAAAGGATGAACATTCAACCAGCCGTCGCTAAAGCTATGGCGGGCAGGCTGCTCAACGTCCAACTGAATATCCAATATTCAACAAGGAATATCCAATGAAAAAGGGAAAAAAGCCAGCTGCCCCCGAAACAAGTTCGGGATGCAAGCACTTGGATATTGGATATTCCTTGTTGGTTGTTGGATATTCAAAAAGGGGCCGAGATAGGGGAAAAGAAAGTTGACGGTTGACGGTTGACGGAAAAAAAGCCAACAAAGTTAGTATAAATATTCACAGTTTTTAAATTCGTGTAATTCGCGAAATTCGTAGTTCAAAAAGCCGCCCAAGCCGAAGCGAATCAATTAGTGTAAATTAGTGTAATTAGTGGACTGCAAAGGGGCCGAGGTAGAGGGATATCATTTAGAATCTATTCTACAAGTCATGAGTGAAATTCTGATAGAAGCCAAAGACCTGAAGAAGTATTTTCCCATCAAACGGGGAGTGCTCCGCCGGACGGTCGGGTATATCAAGGCGGTCGATGGGGTTAGCCTCCGGATTGAAAGAGGGAAGACACTGGGGGTGGTCGGCGAGACCGGGTCCGGGAAGACCACTCTGGGTCGGATGATCCTCCGCCTTCTTCCCGCGGATGGGGGAGAGGTCAGCTTTATGGGTCGGGACCTTTTCAGTCTGGGACGTTCTGAGATGAAGGATCTCCGCAGAGAGATGCAGATTATCTTCCAGGACCCCTATGGTTCGCTCAATCCTCGGATGAGGGTGAGTGAGATTATTGCCGAGGGGATGAATAATTTTCGGGTTGGGACCAGGAAAGAGATCGCGGATCGGGTGGCGGAACTCCTGGAGATTGTCGGCCTTCCTCCTGAGTCTGGCCGGTCTTATCCGCATGAATTTTCCGGCGGCCAGCGGCAGCGGATCGGAATCGCCCGGGCGATCGCCCTCAATCCCGGATTTATCCTTTGTGATGAACCGGTCTCATCTCTTGATGTCTCCATCCAGGCCCAGATTCTCAACCTGCTGATGGACCTACAGGATCGGCTCGGGATGGCTTATCTGCTGATCGCCCATGACCTGAGCGTGGTGGAGCATATCTCGGACCGGGTGGCGGTGATGTACCTGGGGCGAATCGTGGAGGAGGCCTCCAACCGCGATCTCTACCGGAATCCCGTTCATCCCTATACCCGGGCATTGATGGATTCAATCCCGGTGCCCGATCCGGCATCGCCGCCGCCCGGAGTCGGATTGGAGATAGATGACCCGACTGGACCGACGGTTGAGTCCGGCTGCCTCTTCTATCCCCGCTGCCCCCGGAGGACGGACCAATGCCGGTTGACTGTCCCCGAGTTAAAGGAGATTGCTCCCGGGCATAGTGTGGCGTGTTTGAATCTTTCGGAGTAAAACTTTTAACGCCTATTGAAACCACGAAGGACACCCCGAATTCTTCGGGGTAGACTGCGATCACGAAGGTTTTTTTGTTTTAAGATTTATACTGATTTCCTCACATTTCTTCGTGAACTTCGTGTCCTTCGTGGTAAGATAAACTTTTCCAATAAGATATAGAGAGAATAACTGAGAATTAAAATAATGAAAAAATGGCTCCTTCTTATCCTCATTGCTCTCGTGGTTTTAATCATGGTGGTATTAATCTTTCTCCCAACCGGACGTGAACATATCCTTAGAACCGGTCAGGCGGTAGTTGAGGTTGTATCAATCCATACCGGGGGGGAACGATCCCTGGCCGGGATGGTTCCGGAGAATGCGGGCATCTTTATCCGGCTCCACGGAATCAGTGAGTCCTGGGATGATCTGGTAGCGAGCGATTTCTTTAAGGACTTGAAGAGATCGAAGCTATGGGAAGAGGCGATGGTTGAGGAGAGACTTCAGAAATTTCAGGAAGAATTCTCAGAACGGAATGGCTTTGAGCTCAATCGTTCGAGACTGATGGAGGTGGCGGGAGAGGATATCGCCCTGGCGGTCTTTCCCGCTGATGTGGAATCTCCGGAAGCGCTTGTGGTTATCTCCCAGGTTGGTCTGAAGGCCAGATTGGTGGAGATTATGGTCCGGTGGGGAGACGGCCTCCGGGATGGAGACAAGAGGATTCTTCGCGAAGAAGAATACCGGGGCGAGAAGATAAACCTTTTCAGTCCAAGCGGATCATTCGCATTTTTTGGGGCCTATACCTTTATTGAAAATTATCTGGTAGTTGCCATCTCCCCGGGTCCGGTCAGGTCAGTTATCGAAGATGTAATAGACCTCTCCCGGGATGGGACCGGGAGAGCTTCTCTGAAATCATCATCTGATTTCAGCTCCGCCCGCCGGGAAGTTTCATTCCCATCAGAGTCATTTCTGGAGTGGTATCTGAAGCCGGATATCTTTAACCCCGGCCCGGACGATGATATTTTCTCTTCGGGGGGAGTCCCGGCGATAGAGTGGGGGAGAGAGATAATCAAAAATCTCTCGGGTATTAAGACCGTCGCGGGACGGGTCGGATATGATCGGGGAATACGCTTCCGGCTTGCTCTGGGATTAGAGGAAGAGATTGTCGATGGTTCGGGATCATCACTTGATCACCTCCAGGGTTATATCCCATCCGCCGCGCTTCTCTTCGCGGAGTCGGAGATCGGTCCCGCGATCATCTGGGAGGAGATTGTGGCCTACATCATGGACTTCGCCCGGCAGGGATATGGAGCTCCATTACTTGGTCTGCGAAACTGGGAGAGGGAGACGGGGGTGAATATCGCCGATGAGATAATCCCGGTTCTGAGCGATAAATGGGCTCTCTTGATTTTAGGGATCAGCGGCAATGAATTCTTGCCGATCACACCGGCCGCTGTAATTATTCAGGTTACCGACCGGGAGAAGGCGGAACGGATTATGGGTCGAATATCCGTCTGGACGGCTGCCACTTACAACTGGAGACTGGTCAGGGAAGAATTTGGAGACTTTGTGATTACATCGGCCGGGGAGGAGACTGATGGGCGGATTAATCTACTGAGGATGTTATTTCCCCGGCCGGGGTATGCCTTCTTCGGGTCCGAGCTTGTTATCAGCAGCTCCACGAAACTGTTGAAAGATATTATCGATACCAGGAACGGAGTAAAAGCTGGGGTGGAGACAGCTCCGGATTTCCGGGAGGTAGTCGGGGTAATCGGCCCGGTCGAAGGAAATTTTGTCTATCTAAACGGGGAGAAGGTTATCGATTCTCTTCTGAATATGGGTGAGTGGTACCTCCCTATTCAGAGACTGAGCCGGGAGAAACCCTGGCTCCCGGAAGACCTCTTCCGAAAAAAAATAGTTCCGATTCTCAATCTCTGCCGAATTTTTAAGTCGGTCGGGATCTCAATCAATTATGAGAAGAGACTTGTCAAAGGAGATTGTTTTTTATATATAGAATAATATTTTCACTCTGGGAAAATATTATTGTGGAAATTTGTTCGATGTTATATTTTAGAACAAGTTAGATAGTAGGCCGAAGTGGTGGAATTGGCAGACACGCGTGGTTAAGGGCCACGTGGAGAGATCCGTGGGGGTTCGAGTCCCCCCTTCGGCATAGGGGCCCCGATGAAATCGGGGTGGCTAAGGGCCACGTGGAGAGATCCGTGGAAAAAGGGTTCTGCGCCAGAGGCGCATCAGCCTCTGGCTGAGAGTCTCCCCTTCGGCATTAAAGTAGCGCCTGGGGCGCTACTTTAGTTTTGAAAAAAGACTATCATTGATTAATAAGGGCATTACCAAAATATATTCCACCAATCTCATTGAATTATTGTTGTTAATAAGCAATTGGGATTACAGATAAAGGGTAAAATATTTCTTGCCTTTTTAGGGTGCTAACTATATAGTGGTTATATTCTACAAAATAATAGTTCCTATCCGGGAACGATTAAAGAGAAGGAGTTGATGATATGATGAGAAAAGCAGTATCGGTTCTGTTGGGCGTATGTCTGGTAGTTGGTATTGGAAACATTGCCCTGGGGCAGGTTTATCTGGATAAATCAATGGGCGATTCCGGCAGGGTCGATAAATGGGAGCCGATTGAAGTAGGCCCCCAGCTGATCGGCATACCCGGCGGTTTTGGTGTCGGTGCCCGTCTGGCCTACTTTTTTCCATATTCCAACGATGGAGTGGATAGCAAGATTGCCTATGAAGGTATCGTCTCGTACATGGTGAATAGCATATTCGCTACAGCTCTTTCAGTTGGATACACAAACCCCCAGTGGGATGAGCCGGTGGATGGTAAATCTGAGCTTACTTACATGAACCTGACTTTCGAACTGAGGGGAAATCCCGAACCGAATTTTGGTCTCTATCTCGGGTTTGGCCCGAGCCTGATCTTCACTGATTTTGACTCCGGTTCAAGTGATGATATTGATGCCAAAGACAGCTTCGGTATGCATGCTGCTATAGGAATCGACTACTGCGTAACCCAGAACATTGTAATTAATATTGATGTCAAGCATCTCTGGTTTCTGGATGACTACAAAATAAGGGTTAATGATGGTGACTGGCAGAAAGAGAAACTCAACAGCGTGATATTGGGCGCTGGAGTAAAGTATTTCTTTTAATAGTAACCATGTGTCCGGTTCCGGCCTGAACGATGGGTGACGCTATAGCGGGGCAGTAACAGATGGATGTATGTCGCGACGGGGCTCACGTTCCATGTGAGTCCCGTTCTTTTTTGAGTTAGCACCCGCGGCGCTAGATTAGTTTCGAAGAAAGATTAATGTATTGATTTTTGTAGATCTTATTAAAACCAATAACATTATTGAATAATGACTTTAAGGAGGGAAAGTAAGTATGAAGTATTTTGATATTAGTAAGACTAAATTTTGTATAGCTGCCCTGGCCATCCCGGTAGGGATCTTCTCGGTTGCTTCTACGTCCCTGGGCGCTGATGACTCCGGGTCGTCGGTCATCCCGTTTATCTGGTGGCTGGCCCCGATTGCTTCAGTGCTGGCTCTTATCTTCGCGGTCTATTTTTACCGGAAGATGATGAAGAGTCCCGAAGGGAGCGATACGATGAAAAAGATCGCCCGGCATGTCCGGGAAGGGGCGTTAGCATATCTAAAGAGGCAATATCGGGTGGTGTCGTTTGTCTTCCTGATTCTATTTGTCGTCTTTGTGGTTATGGCTTTCCTAGGGATCCAGAACCCCTTCGTTCCGATAGCATTTCTGACCGGGGGTTTCTTTTCCGGGCTCTGCGGATTCCTGGGGATGAAGACGGCTACCAACGCCTCGGCCCGTACCGCCGAGGGCTGCAAGACCTCCCTCAACCAGGGGCTTCAGGTTGCCTTTCGTTCCGGTGCCGTGATGGGTCTGGTGGTGGTGGGATTCGGATTGCTCGACATCTCACTCTGGTATTGGGTTCTGAACTGGATCTATTCCAATAATATATTTGGTCTGAGTGTGATCCTGGCTCAGAAAGTAGGGATCAGCGGCGCTTCCGGCGGTGTCTGGGATCCGCAGTGGCTTCTGGATTCGACCTTCATGCATGGCCGGTTGGTTGAGATAACCACCACCATGATTACTTTCGGGATGGGTGCTTCGACCCAGGCCCTCTTTGCCCGTGTCGGCGGAGGTATCTATACTAAAGCTGCTGATGTCGGAGCCGATCTGGTTGGGAAAGTAGAAGCCGGTATCCCGGAAGACGATCCCAGGAATCCCGCTACGATAGCCGATAATGTTGGTGATAATGTCGGCGATGTAGCCGGTATGGGAGCTGACCTCTACGAATCATACTGTGGTTCTATTCTTGCCACCGCCGCGTTGGGAGCGGCTCTTCCGGTTATCAGTTCCAGTGCGTTCGGAGGAATCAGGGCGGTTATCGCCCCGATGATCGTAGCGGGATTGGGTATCCTCTGTTCCATCGTGGGGATGTTTATGGTCCGGACCAAGAAGGATGCTACCCAGAAGAATCTCCTTCGGGCGCTTCTGACCGGAACACTCGGCAGTTCGGTAATTATTCTGATAGTGATAGCCGTGATGGCAGCGGTTGGCTACATCCCCTGGGGAATTTTCGGTGCGGTCGTGGCCGGGTTGATGGCCGGTGTGATCATCGGTCAGGCGACCGAGCATTATACCAGTGATGAGTATGCCCCGACCAAGGGGATTGCCGAGCAGGCTAAGATGGGGGCCGCTACCACCATCATCGACGGAATGGCTGTCGGGATGTTCTCGACCGGTATTCCGGTGATCACCATTGTCCTGGGAATTCTTTGTGCTTATGGCTTTGCCGGCGGGTTCACGAATATGGCGATGGGTCTCTACGGGATCGGGTTTGCCGCGGTCGGGATGCTCTCCACGCTGGGAATAACCCTGGCCACCGACGCATATGGCCCGATTGCCGATAACGCGGGTGGGAATGCCGAGATGTCGGGGCTTTCTTCTGAAGTTCGGGAACGGACCGACGCGCTGGATTCTTTAGGCAATACCACCGCCGCGACCGGAAAGGGGTTCGCCATCGGTTCCGCCGCGTTGACCGCGCTGGCCCTGATGGCCGCGTATATCGAAGAGATAAAGATCTGGGTGGCGAAATTAGCCGGCCCGGAAGGCTTTTATTCCGTGGGAAAGATCGCTTTCGTGAGCAATGAAGCCGCGAAGATCAAGAACACAGCAGTGCTTGCCCAGCAAGGAATTGAGCAGGTAATCGTGGCTTCAAAAGCGGAGATAATCAACTTTGTCGAAGCTTATGATATAACGCTGATGAATCCACTGGTCCTCTGCGGGGTTTTTATCGGAGCGATGATGTCCTTTGTCTTCTGCGCCATGACCATGAAAGCGGTTGGACGTGCCGCCGGCGAGATGGTCGAGGAGGTTCGCCGTCAGTTCCGGGATATCCCGGGGATCATGGATGGAACCGGTACTCCGGATTACGCCCGCTGCGTGGAGATCTCTACCGCCGGAGCTCAGAGAGAGATGGTGATACCATCGCTTCTGGCAATCTTTGTCCCGGTAGCTACCGGGCTGCTACTCGGTGTGGCTGGAGTGATGGGCTTGCTGGTCGGGGGAATGACCACGGGCTTTGTTCTGGCCTGTATGCTGAACAATGCCGGCGGTGCCTGGGATAATGCCAAGAAGTACATAGAGAAGGGACACCTGGGGGGTAAGGGATCAGACGCCCATAAAGCGTCTGTGGTTGGCGATACGGTCGGAGATCCGTTTAAAGACACCTCCGGGCCGTCTCTCAATATTCTCATCAAACTGATGAGTATGGTCAGCGTTGTCTTTGCCGGTTTGGTGGTGAAGCTGTCACCTTACATCGCGGGTGGAATCTTCGGGATTCAGTAGTGATTGGGGAATGGGGATTGGATTAAAAACAGTAAAGTGGCGCTAAGTTCAATGCATTTTCACTAAGTTAGCGCCGAAGGCGATAACTTGAATGGATGATCATGTAATAATTGGATGGGGCTATAAATGCCTCAAGATCCTCCTGGTTATTCTGATTATCGCCGGAGCAATCTTTCTGGTCAAGATTCTCCTGGATCGGATTCCTCCGGACCTGGAGAAGCATCGGGTTCAGCTGGAACTCCTTGACTCGGTCTATAATATTCGTCAGGATAGACTGCAAGAGGTAGCGGATGAAAAAGTAAAGTCAGCTCCCAATGAGGTCCTGGTGATCAAATATCAGCAGGAGCTGAACCTGGATCTCTCCGGAGCGGAGCAGCTTACCGATGAAGAAGAAGCCGTCCGTTTCTCCGCCGCTTCTTCTCTTTATGAACTGGGGGATTATTCCAGTGAAGACGCCCTGATTGAAGGGCTGAGCAGTGAACATGAAGATTTTCGTATTCAGGCGTTGTTATTTCTGGGGAAGATGCGCTCCCGGTCCGCTATCCCGGAGATGATAAAACTGCTGAAAGATCCCCAGCCCCGAATCCGGTCCACTTCCGCCTACATACTCGGTCTATTCAAAGATCGAACCGCGCTCGGTCCCCTGATTGGATACTATGAACGATCCCCAGGTTGATGTTCGTAGAGACTGCTGGGAGGCGGTTAAGACTATATCGGGGGAGGATCTGCCGTTTCAATATAACAATGATCCTCTTATCCGAGAGAGAGAACAGCGGGCGTGGAAGGAATGGCTTGAGATGGAGAGTGGGCAGTAGGCAGTAGGGAGTAGGGAAAAGAAAGTTGACCCCATTAGATAGGCTTCGCCATCTAACGGGGCAGGCAGTTGACGGTGAAAAAGCCAACAAAGTTAGTATAGATGTTCCCAGTTTTTGAGATTCGTGATAATTCGCGAAATTAGTAGTTCAAAAAGCAGCCCAATCCGAAGCGAATCAATTAGTGTAAATTAGTGTCCCCGCAAAACCAACAGTCCCGCGGTCCCGATATCTATCGGGACTTTGCGGTGATGACCTTCGGTCATCGCGGGGTAAAAATTAGTGGACAGAAAAGAGGCCGAGGTAGAGGGAGCGGAAAGACTGAACATCGAACGTCGAACCAGCCTTCGCTAAAGCTACGGCGGGCAGGCTGCTCAACTTCGAACATCGAACGAAACACCACAAAAATAAATCTGAGTAATCTGTGTAATCCGTGGATTGAAAAGGGGCCGAGGTAAGGGAAGAGAGGAAAGACTGAACATCGAACGTCGAACCAGCCTTCGCTAAAGCTACGGCGGGCAGGCTGCTCAATTTCGAACATCGAACGAAAAGACCACAATAATAAATCTGAGTAATCCGTGTAATCTGTGGACAAAAAGGGGCCGAGGTCGAGGGAATTCTTGCAAATTTTGCGCTTTTTTGCGGCTAAAACGGGGCCGAGGTAGGGGAAGAGAGGAAACAAATATTGAAAATTGTCGGCTATAATTTATGGAATAAGTCTAACTACCTCCGGATTGGATCTTATTCCCTCTCTCTGTTTCTTATTCTTTTTGCGGTCAGCGGTTGCGGGGATCGGGCGGAACGGACTTATAAGCGTGGCCTGAAACTGGCCCGCCAGAAAAAGTTCGATCAGGCGGAGGTTGAGATCAGGCGTCTTATCAGGATGGACCCCGATAACGCTAAAGCTCATAATGCCCTCGGTCAGATCTATCGGGCTCAGAACCTCTATACCAAGGCGATCGAGGAACTGACTCTCTCGGTGGAGATGTGCAGTACCGATCCCGAACTTCCCTATAATCTGGGCTGTCTCTATCGTGATCTGGAGAATCTCCCGAGGGCCGCGGAATATTATCACCAGGCGATAGAAATTGATCCCGGTTTCTCTCCCGCGCTCTACCGCATCGGAGCACTATATTCTGATAGGGGGGAATCGGTAAAAGCAGAGAAGTATTTCCGGGAATTCCTGGCCGGGGATCCTAATCGTCCCGCGCCGGGTCATAACAACCTGGGGGTACTATTCTGGAAGGCCGGCCGGCAAGATGAGGCTCGGGAGGAATTTAAAGAAGCTCTGGAGAGTGAACCGGATCTCACCGCCGCGCTCTATAACTTCGGAATTGCTGCCCTTTCCCTCAATGGAGAAGATAAGGCGGGAATCAAAGCCCTGCTGGCTTATTTGAAAGCTTGTCCTCATGCCCGGGAGGGCCCGGAACTCAAACGATTTCTCCTTCGGGCAGGCGCGGTTTCATCCTCTGATGCCGGAATCTTCTCCCGGGAAGACTACATTAACCGTGGCCGGGAATTTGAAGTTGCGGGCCAGTACCGGCCTGCGGTGAAGGAGTATCATCGCGCCCTTCGGCTGGATCCAGACTCAAGCGATGCCCACTACCGGCTGGGGATAATCTACGATCGATACCTGGAAGATAAAGCTAATGCCATCCATCATTACGAGATATTCCTATCCGGCAATCGGCGTTCCTCTCATGCTCCGGAAGTAATCTCTCGATTGAAAGAGTTGCGTACAAAGATAGGCGTTGAGGCGCTTGAGGGAAAAGGGCTAATCCATACTCCATCTCCTTCTGCTGCTTCGACCCCGGGTCATTCGGATGCCTCCAATACTCCGGTCTATACTGCCGACGATTTCCTCCGGGAAGGGAAAGAATGGATGGGAAGAGGGGATTCGCCCCGGGCTATAACCGCTTATCAACAGGCCCTCAAATTATCTCCCGATAACCCCCGGGCGTATCTTGGAATCGGGACTGCTTCTATGGCCCGGGGGGAATATGACGATGCCGTCTCCGCTCTGTTGAAAACACGTTCTCTGGACCGGACTCTGCCGGTCGATAAACTATTGATCCGGTCTTATCTCCGTCTCGGTGCCGGGGCGCTCTCGACCAAACAATTTAAAGAGTCGATCGAATATTATGAGAAAGCCCGGGCGGAAGGGGGCATAGAACAGGCGGAGGAAGGTCTGTGGAAGGCGTATCACGCCTGTTTCCGGGAGAGCTCTCAGGATGAAGACTATAAGGGCGCTGCCAAGTATCTGCATTCCTGTCTGAAGCTTAAGCCGGATGTGGCGGGTGATTATCTGGCCCTCGGCGATCTATATACCGACAGACTGGGAGATAAGAGACAGGGCCGGCGATATTACGCTAAATATATTGAGCTCTCTCCCCGGGGGAAGGAAGCGGACCGGGTTGGGAAGATACTTGATCCATCCATATCCGACCAGAAGTCAGAACAAGATAAACCGGTTATTCACAAGCCGGGTAAGTATTCAGCGGTTCAATATTACAACCGGGGAACAGCCTATCAGCGGTCGGGAGAGTATGAGGCAGCCCGGAAAGAATATCAGCGGGCGATCAACCTCAAGCCAAATTTTTATCAGGCCTACTACAACCTGGGTGTTCTATATAATAAAGAAGGTCAACAGGATAAAGCTCTGGCCGCCTATAAGAAGACGGCCCGACTGAATCCGAACTTTGCCCGGGCTCAACTGGCGATCTTCAATCTCTATTACCATCATTATAAGATGAAAAATCTCGCTCGTCCCTACGCGGAGAGGTATGTCAAACTGGCCCCCGGGACCAAGCAGGCGGGGGAACTGTCTAAATGGCTGAAAAGATGAGATGGGGAGTGGGGAGTAGGCAGTGGGGAGTGGTTTTAAAAGAAGCCGAGGCGAGGAATAAAAAGCGAATAACGAACCGCAGAATATCGAATGTCGAAGTTGAAAAAGCCAACAAAGTTAGTATAAATATTCCCAGTTTTTAAATTCGTGTCCCCGAAAAATGACTTCGTCATCTCGGGGTAAAAATTCGCGAAATTCGTAGTTTAAAAAGTCGTCCAATCCGAAGCGAATCAATTAGTGTAAATTAGTGTCCCCGCAAAACCAACAGTCCCGCGGTCCCGATATCTATCGGGACTTTGCGGTGATGATCTTCGGTCATCGCGGGGTAAAAATTAGTGGACAGAAAAGGGGCCGAGGTTGGGGGGGCTTAAAGACTGAACATCGAACGTCGAACCAGCCTTCGCTAAAGCTATGGCGAGCACAGCGCTCAACTTCGAACGTCGAACGAAAAGACCACAATAATAAATCTGAGTAATTCGTGTAATCTGTGGACAAAAGGGGGCCGAGGTTGGGGAAAAGAAAGTTGACGGTTGACAGTTGCCGGAGAAAAAGCCAAATAAGTTAGTGTGAGTTTATCATTTTTGAGATTCGTGATAATTCGCGAAATTCGTAGTTTAAAAAGCCGCCCAATCCGAAGCGAATCAATTAGTGTAAATTAGTGTAATTAGTGGACAGAAAAGGGGCTGAGGTTGAGGGAGCGGAAAGACTGAACATCGAACGTCGAACCAGCCTTCGCTAAAGCTACGGCGGGCACAGCGCTCAACTTCGAACGTCGAACGAAAAAAACACAAAAAGAAATCTGAGTAATCCGTGTAATCTGTGGACAAAAAGGGGGCGAGGTAGGGGAAGGAGTTATTACTCCGAGTATATTCATGAACAATAAATTTTATATCAAGACTCTACGAAATTGCCTGTTGATCGCACTTTTTTCTCTTCTGATTTGCGGCTGTGGTCAAGAGGCAGGAGAAGAAGCGGATGGGGTTCTGGTTCCCGACCATATCGGGAAAGCCCAGGTTTTTTACCATCAGGGGAATTATTCTGCGGCGGTTGAGATGTATCATAAGGCGCTGGAATTGGACCCGGATAACGCCTCTACCTATCTGCAGTTGGGGATTATCTATGATGACAATCTCAAGGATGAAGAAGAGGCAGTCTATTATTATAATCAGTTTTTAATCAGAGAGCCTGATTCTGATAAGGCTAAACGGGTTCGGGGCTGGATCAACAAGAGTACTGAAATGATCGAAGAGGGGAATGGGAAGGAAGGACCCGGTATGCACGGGCCAGGCACCAGTCCTCCATCGGTTATCCGTCCATCGGCTGCTCTTCTGCCGACCCCTGCGGAGGTTATCCCGTCAGTCTCCGCGGAGGAGAACCTGTCTGAATCTGCTCAGGATGTAGAAGTAAACTATTACACGGTTAAGCCGGGGGATACCTTGGCCGGGATTGCCGGAAAAGTTTATAATGACCGGACCGCCTGGAGACGGATCTACCAGGCTAACCGTGATAAACTCGCCAACCCTAACGCACTTCAGGTTGGTCAGAAAATAATCATCCCGGCTAAACATGATCGAGCGGTAATAAATATATAGATGGGATAAAATCTAAATTCCAAGTAATAAGTTCCAAATTGAGGTATGACGATTAGAGCAGAAAGTAATCAGTAAATAGTGATCAGTAATCAGTCCGCCTGACCGGGCAACGGAACCAACTGATCACTGGTTACTGATAACCGATAACCTGAGTATTTATATGAGTCTCTTAAGAAAATTTTTTGGTACCAAATTTGATCGGGACCGCAAGAAACTCCAGCCGATAGTTGACGAGATTAACCGGTTGGAAGAAGAGTATCAGAATCTCTCCGATCAGGGTGTCGGGAAGAAGAGCGATGAGTTTCGGGCGCGGTTTAATGACCGGACCGAATCGTTTCGTCTCCGTCTGGATGAGATTAAAAGCTCTCTGTCGGAAGATATCTCCGCAGAAGAAGAGGATGATCTGCGGACCGAAGAGAGACAGTTGATCGGGTGGTTGAGAGAGGAAGAGAAGGCTGCCCTGGATGATCTCCTTCCCGAGGCTTTCGCATTGGTGAAAAATGTCTGCCGGAGATTGATGGGGAGAAGCATGGATGTCTGTGGTCAGGAGATCACCTGGGAGATGATTCCTTTCGATGTGCAGTTGATCGGGGCAATAGTCCTCCACCAGGGGAAGATAGCCGAGATGGCGACCGGGGAGGGGAAGACTCTGGTGGCCACCATGCCGCTCTATCTCAACGCGCTCTCCGGCAAGAGTGTCCATCTGATTACAGTTAATGATTATCTGTCCCGCCGGGACCGGGAATGGATGGGGCCGGTCTATGAACTTTTGGGGGTTACGGTGGGATGTCTCCAGGGGGGAATGTCCCCGCCGGAGAAACGCGAGGCTTACGGGGCCGATATCACTTACGGCACCAATAATGAATTTGGTTTTGATTATCTGCGTGACAATATGGCGGTTCACGCGGAAGGACAGGTCCAGCGAAAATATCATTACTATGATAAGGAAAAGGATGTCCTCCAGCGGGGGCATTATTATGCCATTATAGATGAGGTGGACAGTATTCTGATCGATGAAGCCCGGACCCCGCTGATCATCTCCGGACCGGTTACCGTCTCGACCCACAAGTTTAAAGAAGTTATGCCCCGGATGAAGGAACTGGCCCGTAAACAGGCCATGCTCTGCAACCGGCTATTTAAGGAAGGAAAGGATCTTCTGGAATGTGGGGGAGAGGGAGACGAGGAAGAAGCTTATCGAAAGTTCTATCAGGTAAAAAAAGGCGCCCCCATCCATAAACAGATGATGCGGCTGAATGAAAAGCCGGAGATCAGGAAATTACTCCAGAAGAATGAGACCGAACTGGACTCAAAGTCCAAACAATCTCCCCGGGTCGAGGAGGGGAGGGCGCTCCGGGAGGAACTCTTCTTTACCATCAATGAGCGCGCCCATGAGATCGATATCACCGAGAAAGGGCATACCGTACTCTCTCCCGATGATCCGGATGAGTTTATATTGCCGGACTTCCTGGTTGTCCGGCAGGAGATAGAGGAAGATACCACCCTGCCCGCTGATGAGAAGAAGCGGCGGCTCCACTACCTGGAGGAAGAAGTAAATTTAAAGAGCGAGAAGATTCATAATGCCCTCACATCGCTCCGGGCGCTGGCTCTCTTCGAGAAGGATGTGAATTATGTCATCAATGACAATCAGGTTGTTATCGTAGATGAGTTTACCGGCCGATTGATGGAGGGGAGGCGTTACAGTGATGGGTTGCATCAAGCGTTGGAAGCCAAGGAAGGGGTCAGGATCGAGCGGGAGACCCAGACCCTGGCCTCGGTTACTATTCAGAACTATTTCCGGATGTATGAAAAACTCTCCGGGATGACCGGTACCGCCGAGACTGAGGCGGTTGAATTCGATAAGATATATAAACTGGATGTGGTGGTTATTCCCACCAACCGGCCGATCGCCCGTGTAAATCATAATGACAAGATATATAAGACCAGGAACGAGAAGTATAAGGCGGTGATCGATGAGATTCAGGAATGTTACCGCTGTGGGCAGCCGGTTCTGGTCGGGACGGTTACGGTAGACACCTCGGAGGTCTTGAGCCGTCTCCTGAAGAGAAGGAAGGTTCCTCATAATGTACTGAATGCCCGTTATCACCAGCAGGAAGCCGATATTGTCTCCCGGGCCGGCCAGCCCGGCACTGTAACTATTTCCACCAATATGGCCGGCCGGGGAACCGATATCAAGCTGGGGAAAGGGGTGGTGGAGATGGGGGGGCTGCATATTATCGGGACCGAACGGCACGAAGCCCGGAGGATTGATCTCCAGCTCCGGGGCCGGGCCGCCCGCCAGGGCGATCCGGGATCATCGCGGTTTTATCTCTCCCTGGAGGATGACCTGATGCGTCTCTTCGGTTCGGACCGGATCGCCGGAATCATGAGCAAGATGGGGCTGGAGGAGGGTGAGGAGATGACCCATCCTCTCCTCAACCGGGCTATTGTTACCGCCCAGAAGAGAGTGGAAGGGCATAACTTCTCAATCCGGGAACAGGTCCTCAAATATGACGATATTATCAATAAGCAGCGGGAAGAGATCTACGCGTTCAGGAATAATATTATCGACAGTTCCCATCCCCGCCGGGGGATTATAGCGATTATTGAAGAAGTAGTTGAGGAGAAGGTAATCGTCTACTGCCCGGAAGGTATCCCCCCCGAGGAATGGAACTGGCAGGCTCTGGGGTCCTGGATTAGCAGTACCTTCCCCATCCATATCGATCCCGAGAAATGGGGGAAAGAGGATGATCTGAATCCGGAGACGGCCGTCGCGCGGGTGATGGAGATGGTCAACCGGATCTATGACTTCAAAGAGGAGTATGAAGGGGAAGAGAATATGCGTCAGCTGGAGAAGCTGGTCGTATTGGGTGTAATCGACCGCCTCTGGCAGGAGCACCTCTACGCGATGGACGATCTCCGTCAGGGCATCTCGCTCCGCGCCCATGCCCAGATTGATCCATTGATCGCTTATCAACAGGAGAGTTTCAAGATGTTCTCGGAGATGGAGAACAACCTGAAGCAGAAGGTAGCCGCCAATATATTCCGGAGTTCCATCCGTCCGCCGGTTGAGAGTATGCCGGAACGGTTTGTCCATGAGCAGGTCCGGGCCTTTGGTCGTAACCTCCCCGCCCCGCCCCCCTCACCGGGGTTGGCCCCGATGGGAGCTCCTCCCGGACTGCCGCCCGGGGTTCCGCCGCCGGCCCCTGGCTCGGGACCACAGGTAACCGTTCGCCGGGATGGGAAGAAGACCGGCCCCAACGATCCCTGTCCCTGCGGGTCCGGCAAGAAGTTCAAGAAGTGCTGCGGCAGATAAAATTTTCTTTGAAAATTTTATCTGTTTCTCCTATCCTGACCCTATTCGAAAACGTATCCCATTTGTCCCGATAATTATTAATGAAAAAAACCGGGATCCCGATGGATATCGGGAAATCAAGCTAATTTAAACCACGAAGGACACGAAGATCACGAAGGTTTTCAAAAGCCAGCTAAAGCTTAAATATTTCTCAACTATTCTTCGTGTTTTTCGTGACCTTCGTGGTTAATCACTTCGTTGTTACAGATAAAATATTAAAAATACCTTTTTGAGTAAGGCCTATCTCGGAATTCATCCCGACTCTATAATCCTCAAAATGACAAAGAGCACTATAAAAAATATTGGGTTGGCCTTATTGAGTGGAGTTCTTCTCCTGCTGCCGTTTCTTAATTTCTCACTATCTCCTCTGGCCGGGGTCGCCCTGATTCCTCTGATCATGGTATGCGTTGGCCGGCGGCCAGGGGAAGGAGCTCTGCTTGGATTCCTGGCCGGGATTATCTTCGGCTATGGTGGGATGTTCTGGCTGGCCCGGGTAACCCCGGGTGGATATGGCGTTCTGGGCGGATACCTGGCATTGTACGTCGCGGCATGGGCGGGGTGGATCAGCTGGCTCTCAATCAGGAGGCGGGGATGGATCTGGTGGGCGGCTCCGGCCGGATGGGTGGCACTGGAATATCTCAGGACTTACCTTTTTACCGGTATCCCCTGGAATCTCCTGGGAATCAGTCAGGTTAAGGTTCTCCCTCTGATCCAGATCGCCTCGATAACCGGTGTCTATGGGGTGTCATTTTTGGTGGTGCTGGTAAATTCCGTACTGGCGAGCCTCTGTCTTTCATTCTTATCCTCTGGATCGAGCGTCCGTCATCGGCGGAGCGGACGATTGATACCTTTGCTTGCCGCGGGAGTGATTATCCTGGGAACTCTGATCTATGGGTTCCGGAGTTTGAATGAGAGTGATGTTTCCTCTCCGGACGCGGAACCGCTGGCGATTACTCTGGTTCAAGGAGGAATTCTTCAGGAGTTGAAATGGAAACCATCTCTGGCCTCAGCTCATTTTAAGACTTATCTTGAATTGAGTCGGGAGGCTCTGAAGACCGGATCGGATTTGGTCCTCTGGCCCGAATCGGCTCTGCCTTTTTACCTGGAGCATCATCCCTCGATCCAGAGAGTCCTCTCTAACCTGGCAGATGAAGGAGATGCCTATCTCTTGATCGGGGGAGATTACCGATCAAAGACAGCCCCATTACAGTATTTTAACAGCGCCTATTTTTTTACCCCGAACTCCTCGGGATGGGAGAGGTATGACAAGACTCATCTGGTGCCGTTTGGTGAATATACCCCATTAAAGAAGTTCCTGCCGTTTGTCAGTGCCGTAGTCCCCTGGGAAGAGGATTTTTCCGCCGGAGATGAGTTGATCCTCTTTACTCTCACCCGTTCCATTGATGGTTCATCCCGAGTTTTGCGATTGGGGACATTGATCTGTTTCGAGGATATATTTCCCGGACTGGTCAGGGAGATGGTTTCAAAAGGGGCCGGATTATTAATAAACCTGACCAATGATGCCTGGTACGGGCGGACCATTGCCCCTTACCAGCACGCCTACTTATCTCTATTCCGGGCGGTGGAAAATCGGATCTACCTGGTCCGCGCCACCAATACCGGCTACTCATGTATAATCGATCCCCATGGACGGATAGTAGGGGAGGTGGTAGACAAAACCGGAGAAACGCTTTTCATCTCAGACTGGGCCACAATAACAATATCCCCAACGCCCGCAGGATCATTCTACACCAGATGGGGAGATATATTCAGTTGGCTCTGCATTAGCATGGCATTAGCCGCTTCTTTAGGAGTAGGATGTTGTAGCCGCGGTCGCTGACCGCGGAAGCCCAGGCCGGGGTCAACGACCCCGGCTACAGGGGAAAACTAGTCGAAGTTGTAGCCGCGGTCGCTGACCGCGGAAGCTCCAGTATTAATAGGGGTTAATAGGGGTCTTAATAGGAGAGAATCAGATGAGTGGAGAAATTTATGATCGGTTGAAAGAGATTAAGGAACGTTATGCCCGGATGCGGGGGTATCTTTGACCTTGCGACATTGAAAGATAGATTGGCGGAACTGGAGAATGAGATGGGACAGGCTGGGTTCTGGGATCATCAGGAGCTGGCCCAGAAATTGGTCCAGGAACTAAAGAGAACCAAGGAACTGGTTGAGCCGTGGGGGATGCTGGAATCGGAGATTGTTGATCTGGAAGAGATAATTGAATTGGCCGGTGAGGATGAGAGCCTGGCCGATGAAGTTGCCGTAGAGGTGACCGGTCTGGAGGAAAAGCTCAATCATCTTGAGTTCAGTGTTATCCTCTCTCGTCCTGAAGATTCCAAGACGGCTATCCTCAGTATTCAAGCGGGTGCGGGGGGGACCGAATCCTGTGACTGGGCAGAGATGCTCTGGAGGATGTATACTCACTGGTGCGAAGAGAAAGAGTATTCAGTCAAAGTGATCGCGCTGACCCCCGGTGAAGAGGCCGGAATCAAGAGCCTGACCGCGGTCATCGATGGAAGTTACGCGTTCGGTTACCTGAAATCCGAGCGTGGTGTTCATCGCCTGGTCCGGATATCGCCATTCGACTCACAGAGCCGCCGCCATACTTCATTTGTCTCGGTTGACATTGTTCCGGAGGTGGGTAATGAGATTGAAGTTGTGATTGAAGATAAGGATCTCAGAATAGATACCTATCATTCATCAGGTGCGGGAGGCCAGCATGTGAACGTAACCGACTCCGCGGTACGGATAACTCACATCCCCACCGGCGTAGTTGTCCAGTGCCAGAATGAGCGCTCCCAGCACAAGAACCGGGCGATAGCGCTCAAGGTGCTGAAATCACGCCTCTACCAGCTGGAACTGGCAGCCCGGAAGAAGCAGATGGCCGATCATTATGATAAGCAGAAGAAGATTGAATGGGGAAGCCAGATCCGGTCTTATGTCTTCCAGCCCTACACGATGGTCAAGGATCATCGAACCGGATTGACGATAGGGAATATAAAAAAAGTGATGGACGGGGATATTGATCCGTTTATCCTGGAGTACTTAAAGATAAACTGTGCTCAGGAGTCCGGTGCCGGTACCAGGTAGATGGACCAATTTAATAATTTGCTTCGTGAATTCCGGCGGATCGTGTATAAAATGAGACAATAGATTAGTAAATTAGCAAGATGGCGTTAGCTTCAGTGTACTTTCACTAAGTTAGCGCCGAAGGCGTTAACTTATGAATGAATTGAAAGAACAGAGACTGAAGAAATTAAAAGAACTATCTGATCTAGGTATCAGGCCCTTCGGCGGTCGTTTCGACCGGAGAGATACAGCAGCCGATTGTCATGATGGATACCTGGAAGGAAAAGAGATGACGGTCGCGGGCCGGCTGACAGCTATCCGGGGTCATGGGAAGACCGCCTTCTGTGATCTCCGTGATTCCAGCGGGAAGATCCAGCTCTACATCCGTCGGGATAATCTCGGCGACGATGCTTTTGCCGTTATCAAGCTCCTGGATCTGGGGGATATCGTGGGAGTAGAGGGGACTCTCTTTACCACCCATAAAGGTGAGATCAGCATTCTGGTCAGCAAGCTGACCCTCTTAAGTAAAGCGCTCCAGCCGCTTCCGGAGAAATGGCATGGATTGAAAGACCGCGAGATTCGTTACCGGAAGCGTTATCTCGATCTGATCGTGAATGAAGATGTGAAGGATCTCTTCCGCCGCCGCTCCTGCATTATCCGAGAGATCAGAAGATTCCTGGAAGAGAGGGGTTTTCTCGAAGTGGAGACTCCGATGATGCAGGTGATCCCGGGCGGCGCGGCGGCGCGGCCGTTTGAAACATTCTATACCGCGCTTAATAGTAAGATGTATCTCCGGATCGCTCCGGAGCTGTACCTAAAAAGGCTCCTGGTCGGCGGATTTGAGAAGGTCTATGAATTGAACCGGAACTTCAGAAATGAAGGCCTCTCCCGCAAGCATAATCCCGAGTTCACCATGCTTGAGATCTATGAGGCTTACGGAGATTGCCGGACGATGATGGAATTGGTTGAAGCATTGTTGACCCAGGTCGCCGAAGCATCCGATTGCGGACTACGGATCGAGCACGGGGAGAATGTAATCGACCTTAAACGTCCCTGGCGCAGGGTAAAGTATCGTGACCTGATATGTGAATACATGAAAGATCCGGATTGGTTTGCCCATTTCCCGGCAGAGATGGTTGCTTCCGCGGCGGAACTGGAATTGGATATCTCCGATAAGATGCTCCCGGGAGAGATCACCCATGAGATCTATGAGAAGTGTATCGAACCCGGTCTGATCCAGCCGACCTTTGTTCTTGACCTGCCGGCGGAACTTGTCCCGCTGGCAAAATCCCGCGAAGACGATTCAACTCTGGTTGATGTCTTTGAACTGGTGGTCAACGGATCCGAGTTGGCACCGGGATATTCCGAGCTGAATGATCCGATTGAGCAGCGTCGGAGATTTCAATTACAGGCGGGCCGGAGTGATCCGGCAGGTGAGGATCTCCCGGAAGAGGCCGGAAAGATTGACGAAGAATTCCTGGCCGCCATGGAGACGGGCATGCCCCCGGCCGGCGGTACCGGGATCGGAATAGATCGTCTGGTAATGATCTTAACCGGGGCGAGCAGTATACGGGATGTTATCTTGTTTCCCCAGCTGCGACCGAAGATAGATAGAAATGAAGAAAGAATGAATAATGAATCAAGAATGACGAACTCCGAATGAGTAATGACGAAAGAATGACAAAGCCGCGGCGAGGAATAAAAAGAAAAAGCGAATAACGAACCGCAGAATATCGAATATCGAATTTCGAAGGAAAAGAAGCCAAAGCGAGGCAACTTCGACATTCGGAGTTCGGTGTTCGATATTCGATATTCTCCTTTAATTGGGGCTGAGGCAAGGTGTTTAGCAATTCGCCATTAGGATTTCATTCTGGTTTAGTCATTCGGGTTTAGTCATTTGACACGTTGATATGCCCCAAGATATTTGATTAGTTAATATCAGGAAATAAATTCGATAGAAATATTAAGGTAATAATCTCTATGCTTCCTTTTACAATATGGTCAAGTCTTCGGTTTATGAGGGTGAGAGGCAAGGAGTCATTTGTCTCCGTGATTACGGTGATCTCTGTCATCGGAGTGGCGGTGGGGGTAATGGCTCTGATGGTGGTGATGTCGGTGATGAGCGGATTTGACCGGGAACTGAAGGAGAAGTTCCTCGGTATATACGGTAACGTGGTGGTTACCTCCTCCTCCCTGATATATAATTATCCGGAACGGGCTGAGACTATCAAGTCAGTTCCCCGGGTTACCGCGGTAGCGCCGTTTATAGCGGGGCAGGTTATCATCAGGACCAGGAACCGTGCCCTGGGGGTTAATCTCCGCGGGATCGACCAGGATCTGGAAGTCGGGGTCAGCAGGTTGGGAGAGTATATAACTGAAGGGAGCCTTGATCTGGAAGGTGATGGGATTGTGCTCGGGGCCCAGTTCGCGAGGATCTGTCGGCTCCGGGTCGGTGACAGGGTGATTGTGATATCTCCCGGGGAGGGGTTGTTGCCTGGTGCCGCCGGAGCGGAGCGGAAGAAGCTGACTATTAACGGAATATTTAAATCCGGAATGGCCCAGTATGACATGGAACTGGCCTATGTCAGCCTTGATACCGCCCAGGAACTCTTTGATCTGGGGATCGGTTTCAACGGCCTGAGTATTAAGATTGACGATGTTGAATACGCCCACGCGGTTAGAAATCAGATCGCGGAGCTATTGCCTCCTCCCCGGTATCATGTCCGGAGCTGGATGGAGCTGAACGCGCCGCTCTTTGCCGCTATCCAGGTCGAGAAGAACCTGATGTTCATCATTGTGATGATGATTACGGTGGTGGCGGCTCTAAATATTGCCAGTACCCTGATCGTCTCGGTAAAAGAGAAGACCAAGACGATCGGGATATTCAAGGCTCTGGGGGCAACCGAAGCTAGAATCAGAAATATATTTACCTTTCAGGGGGTATTGATTGGTCTCCTTGGTACCGTTGTCGGCTGCGGCGCCGGGTTAATCCTGATCGCTAATATTAACCGGGTAGCTGACTTTATCTCCGCGAATTTCGGGATCGAGGTCTTCCCTCCCGATGTTTATTATTTTGATTCAATTCCGGCCCGGATTAATATCAGTGAGACAGCGATTATAGTCGGCTGCGCGCTCTTGATCAGTATCTTGGCCTCCATCTATCCGGCCTGGAAGGCGGCCCGAATGGAGCCGGTGGATGCTTTGAGGTATGAATGAAAGAAAGTTATAAGTGCCTAAAGTGCGCTAAAGTGCCTAAAGTTGTTGCCTTGCCCGGCAAGGATCGTTTCTCATGGTTCTTAGCAAAAGCTGGTCAAGTAGCACCGATCATAAAGGTTTGATAATTGAGCTTGTCAGCTCCATGCTTGTAACGAGTCGTTGTAGCCGCGGTCGCTGACCGCGGAAACCAAGCGAAAGCGAATAACTTTAGGCACTTTAGCGCACTTTAGGCACTTAAGGCACTTCAGAACGTCGCTCGAGTTGAATCTAAGGGCTAAATTTTAAATGAAGGAAGAAACAAAATATAAAGATCTTCTGGTGGCGGAGGGGATTACCAAGGTTTACCATGTGGGGAGACGGGAATTGAAGGTATTGAAGGGGATTGATCTGACTATCAAGGATGGGGAGATTTCTGTTTTGGTTGGACCATCAGGGGCGGGAAAGAGTACCCTTATGCATATTCTGGGTGCATTGGATACGCCCACGTCCGGTCGGGTGATCTTCGCTGGAAATGATATCTTTCGGCTCGGAAAACGGGCTCGAGCCCGCTTGAGGAATGAGAAGATCGGTTTTATATTTCAGTTTTTTCATCTCCTGCCCGAGTTCAAAACCTGGGAGAATGTTATTATCCCCTGTCGAATACAGGGACGAATGGAGCGGGGCGGGAGGAAGAGATTACGGGATCTCTCCGCGTCTATCCTGGAGCAGGTAGGTATGGTTGACCGGATGGAGCATTATCCGTCCCAGTTATCGGGCGGGGAGAAGCAGCGGGTGGCGATTGCCAGGGCACTGGTGAATGATCCAACCATCATCTTCGCGGACGAACCGACCGGGAACCTTGACTCAAATACCAGCAGCGCACTGTTGGAACTTTTTCAGCGGATCCACGCGGATACGAAGAAGACATTTGTCCTGGTATCGCACGACCAGCAGGTAGCCCGATGGGCTCCCCGGGTCATTCGTATCAGGGATGGGTTGTTGGAAGAAAAATAAGTGCCTTAAGTGCCTAAAGTTGGAAGTGCCTAAAGTTGTTTGCTTCCGCTCAGCTTTTTTGGATAAGGCAGTGAGGCAAAGTCGACAACTTTAGGCACTTTAGCGCACTTTAGGCACTTATAATTTTCTTATACTTTAGGCACTTTAGCGCACTTTAGGCACTTATTTCACTTTAGGCACTTATAATTTATTTAAAGGAGGATTTCATGCAAATATATATCAGTGGCGAGTTTTTTGAAAAAGAGGATGCTAAAATATCGGTCTTCGATCACGGGCTTCTTTATGGGGATGGCGTCTTCGAAGGAATCAGGGTTTACTCTAACCGGGTATTTAGACTTGATGAACATCTGGAGAGACTGTATGAATCAGCCAAAGCGATCGACCTGTCTATTCATATACCGCCCGAGAAATTGAAAGAAGCTGTCCTGGAGACGGTTCATCGCAACGAGATGCCTAATTCCTATATTCGCCTGATCATTACCCGGGGAGTGGGAGATTTGGGCCTGAACCCCTACACATGTAAAACTCCCGGGATTATTATTATTGTTGATAAGATCGCGCTCTATCCTCCGGATGTATATGAAAAGGGATTGACTCTGGTCACGGTAGCTACCCAGCGTAATCTTCCGGAAGCGGTTAATCCCCGGATTAAATCCCTTAACTATCTAAATAATATTTTGGCTAAAATAGAAGCGATTAATGCCGGGGTAGAAGAAGCGATTATGCTGAATTCATTCGGCTTGGTCTCCGAGTGCGCCGGAGACAACATCTTCGCGATCCGCAAGGGGGTCCTGATAACACCGTCGATCAGCATGGGTGTTCTGGAGGGTATCACCCGGAATGCAGTGATCGAGCTAGCCCGGGAGAAAGGCATCGAGGTTAAACCGGTTGTAATGACACGTTATGATCTCTTCATTGCCGATGAGGTTTTCCTGAGCGGATCTGCCGCTGAGATTGTTCCGGTAATAAAGATTGACGGTCGGGTGATCGGCGACGGAAAACCGGGGAAGATGACCCGTGATTTAATGAAGGAATATCACCAACTGGTAAATGCCTGACCGTATATTATTTTTTTACGATCTTCAACGTTCATATTTTTCAATGTTAGCGCCGGAGGCGCTAAATTCAAATGATCTGTCAGATCTGTCATAAAGAAGAAGCCACCGTTCACTTTACCGAGATCATTGATGGTAAAGTAAACGAACTGAACCTCTGCAAGAAATGCGCGGAGAAGAAAGGGATTGCCCTGACCGTATCCGATGCCTTCTCCGAGTTTATCAGCGGTATGGCCGGTGATCAGGCTCAAACCGAGGATGATGGCCTCTGTTGTTCGCGTTGCGGTTTAACTTTCAAGGAACTGCGCCAGGGGGGGCGTCTTGGCTGTGGGGAATGCTATACGACTTTTGAAGCCAGTCTCAGCGCTCTGATAAAAAATATTCAAAAAGGCCCGAAGCATATAGGTAAAAGCCCGCCCGGTTTTAAGAAGGAAGTAAGCCCGAAAATCGTCCCAACACCCCGGGAGGAGGAGAGCAGCAAGAAAAAGGAGATGGATAAGGAGGTGTCGATCGAGGAATTAAGGGCCAAGATCAAAGTCGCCATTGCCGTCGAAGAGTACGAGAAAGCCGCCCACCTCCGGGACTGGATAAAGGACCTGGAATCCAAACAGCACGACAAATAATTAGATATTGTATTACCTGAGTAGCAGGCGATAACTTATTATGGAACTGGAATATCTATTAACGAATATTGCTCCCTGGCTGACCGGCGACGGTCCGGAGGCGGATATTATCCTCTCCAGCCGGATTCGCTTGGCCCGTAACCTGAAAGGGTTTAACTTCCTCCGTAAGACGGATGAAACGAGCCGTCGTGAAATTCTCGGTCTTATCCATGGAGTGATTGATAAAGTATCCACTCTGTCAGGAGCGGTGGTAGTGGAACTCGAAGGACTGCCGGACCTGGATCGGTTATTTTTAATGGAACGGCATCTGATCAGTCGGGAATTATCCCCGGATTATCAAGGCTCTGTAATTATCGGCCATCAAGAGATTATAAGTTTGATGATCAATGAGGAAGACCATCTCCGGATCCAGATTATCCGGTCCGGAATGAGTCTCTCCCGCTGCTGGGATGAGATTCAGAAAGTTGATGCTGAGCTGGAGAAATTTCTGGAGTATGAGTATTCTCCAGTCTATGGATATCTTACTGCCTGTCCGAGTAACGTTGGAACCGGCATGCGGGCATCAGTGATGATCCACCTCCCGGCTCTGGTTCTTCATAAACAGATTGATAAAATAGTCCAGACGGTAGGCAAACTGGGGTTGGCGGTCCGTGGGATTAACGGTGAGGGGTCTCAGGCTACCGGTAATATGTTTCAGATCTCCAATCAGTCCACTCTGGGAAAATCTGAAGAAGATATCCTGGGGGATCTGGAGAAGATTATCAGTAAGATTATCGTCCATGAACGGAATGGCCGCCGGGTATTGCTGGAGAATCAATTACTCCGAATAGAGGATCAAATCTACCGGGCCCTCGGCATTCTGAACAACGCCCGGCTGATCACCAGCGAAGAGACGATAGATCTCTTATCCGCGTTGAGGATGGGGGTTGATCTCAAGGTGCTGGAGACGATCACCCGCGGAACTGTAAATCAACTTTTCTTATATACCCAGCCGGCCCATCTGCAGAAACTGGCCGGTTCCGCCCTGGATGCCACAAAACGCGACGCGCTCCGGGCGAAACTGATCCGGGACAAGATAGAAAAAGAAGGGTGTTAGACTTTACTAAAAATGGTATTAAGAAAATTTTCCCTGGAACAACGGAGTGATTAACCACGAAGATCACGAAGATCACGAAGAATAGTTGAGAAAAAAGAATAAGTATTTTCCCAAAAGTTCTTCGTGATCTTCGTGTCCTTCGTGGTTTAAATAGCTATTTATTATAACGAAGGAGTAAATTCATGTTTGAACAATTCACACCAAGAGCGCGGCAGGTTATTCTCCTGGCTCGCAAGGAAGCGGACCGTTTCAATCATAATTATATCGGTACTGAGCATATTCTGCTGGGGATGGTAAAGCTGGGAGAGGGGGTCGCGCTGGCTGTGCTCCGGGAGATGGGGGTTGATTTCGAGACTCTTTGGCGCGAAGTTGAGCGGGCGGTGGGGAGTGGACCGGAGACTAAAGTGATCGGAGAAGTTCCCCTGACCGTCAAAGCCAGACGGGTCATTGAGTTGTCGCTGGCTGAAGCAAAAAATCTGAAGCATAGTTATATCGGAACTGAGCATCTCCTGCTGGGTTTGATCAAAGAGGGGGAAGGCGTTGCCGCCCAGGTCCTGAATAACCTGGGGGTCGATCTGGAGGAGACCAGGAAAAGAATTCTGATCAAGTTGAAGGCGGACTATTCTCCCTCGGCTCAGAAGGCCGCGGCGGGAAAGAAGAAGGTTACCAAGACCCCGGCCCTGAACGCGTTCGGACGTGATCTGACGGAACTGGCCAGAACCGGGAAGCTTGATCCCATCATCGGGCGGGAGATCACGATCGAAAGGGTTAGCCAGATATTATGCCGGCGGACCAAGAATAATCCGGTCCTGATCGGTGAAGCGGGGGTAGGAAAGACCGCGATTGTGGAGGGGATAGCTCAGAAAATTGTTGCCGGAGAGGTCCCGGAAATCCTGCGGGAGAAGAAACTGATAACACTGGATCTGGTCCTGATGGTGGCCGGGACCAAGTATCGGGGTCAGTTTGAGGAACGTATGAAAGCGGTAATGGACGAGATCAGACGGACCAAGAATGTTTTGCTCTTTATCGACGAACTTCATACGATCGTCGGCGCCGGCGGCGCCGAAGGCGCGATGGACGCTTCCAATATCTTGAAACCGGCACTCTCCCGGGGAGAGATCCAGTGTATCGGGGCCACTACATTGAATGAGTACCGAAAATATATCGAGAAGGATGCCGCTCTGGAACGGCGTTTCCAGGTCATCCGGGTCGAACCCAACACGGTTCAGGAGAGCATCGAGATTCTCAAGGGGCTTCGGAAGAAGTACGAAGAACACCATAACGCCGTTATCTCCGATGAGGCGATAACGGCGGCCGCGGAGATGTCGGACCGTTATCTCCCCGGCCGCTACTTGCCTGATAAGGCGCTTGATCTGATTGATGAAGCTGCTGCCCGGGTCCGGATCGAGGTTATGACCAGGCCTCCGAAACTGAATAAAATCGAAGAGAAGGTGAAGAAACTCAGCAAGAGAAAAGAAGCCGCGGTAAAAAAACAGAACTTTGAGCAGGCCGCGAAACTGCGGGACGCGGAGAAGAAAGCGCAGGAGCGGTGGGATACCGAGCTGGCGAAATGGAAAAAAACCGGAGCGGTCCGGAAAGTGACCGTAGGGGAAGAGGAGGTGGCACAGATTCTCTCCCGGTGGACCGGAATTCCGGTCTCCCGGATGGAGGAAGAAGAGACGGAGAAACTGCTGAGGATGGAGGAGGAGATTCACCGGAAAGTAGTTGGTCAGCATGAGGCGATTGCCGCGATCTCCCGTTCTCTGCGTCGTTCCCGGGCTAATCTCAAGGATCCCCGGCGTCCGATCGGGTCCTTCATCTTTCTCGGCCCGACTGGTGTGGGCAAGACATATCTGGCCCGTTCCCTGGCCGAGTTTATGTTCGGCCAAGAAGACGCCCTGATCCAGCTCGATATGTCGGAGTATATGGAGAAGTTTGCCGTCTCCCGGATGGTTGGTTCTCCCCCCGGATATATCGGATACGAGGAAGGGGGACAGCTGACCGAGCAGGTCCGCCGCCGTCCTTACTCGGTGGTCCTTTTTGATGAGGTGGAGAAAGCCCACCCCGAGGTGATGGGTATCCTCCTTCAGATATTGGAGGAAGGCACTCTGACCGATAATTGGGGGAGAGCGGTGGATTTCCGTAATACCGTGGTTATTATGACCTCAAATGCCGGCGCCGATCGGCTCCAGAAAGAAGGCGCGCTGGGATTCGGGGCCCGGGATTCAGGTCCGGAGCATAAGGAGATCAAATCATCGGTGATGGCGGAACTTAAGAAGATATTCAAGCCGGAGTTTTTAAACCGGGTTGACGAGACCATTGTCTTCCACCAGCTCAGCAAGTCTGATCTGATTAAGATCCTGGATATCCAGATGAAGGAGATCGGGGGCCGTCTTGAGGACCGGAGGATAACTCTGGAATTGACAGGTCCTGCCAAGGAATACCTGGTTGACAAGAGTTATGATGAAACCCTCGGCGCCCGTCCGCTCCGCCGATCACTGGAGCGGTATCTGGAAGATCCGCTGGCCGAGCAGATCTTAAGAGGGGATATCACCAACGGCGTTAAGGTCAAAGTCGGGACCAAGAACGGAGAGTTGACTTTTACCTCCACGCCGAGCATGACGCAAAAAAATATCAAGAACGAGATGTAGAAAAGGCTTTTCGAGAGGTGAAGAAATGAAGGAGAGAGAAGTCTTGTCAGACGCGCTTAATCGTATCCAAGAACGCCTCGAAGATCTGAAAGAATCAGATTTTCCGGGGTGAAGATGGGGAGCGATCTGAAAAAAATATTTAACTTAACACTGATATTTTTTCTATTAGTGGTAATTCCGGCATTTTTTCTTACTATTCCTTCTGTTGCCTCACCGTCTCCATCGCCATCGCCGTCTCCTCCTCCTGCGGCATCAGACCGGGCTGAAAACCGGAGAGAGATTACCCGGGTTAAATTGATGATGTCCCATAATCCCGGTTCTGCCGCTTCGTACCGATCCCGCCTGGCCGGGTTATATCTCCAGGCCGGGGAACCGGAGAAGGCGATAACCCTCTATCGTTACGGGATAATAGTCGAATCAACCCGGGCCTCCAACTATCACCGTAAGATCGGGGATATATATACCCGGATGGGACGGGAGGCCCTGGCCGGGATAGAATATGATCTGGCGGCAAGCAGACGAAGACCCGGTTCCGGGAGACGATTGAATCGACAAATCCGGGAATGGGAAGAGGAAGGGCGCGATGATCTTCTGCTTCAGCATTATCTTTTTCTCCTCTGGACCAAAAAAGAATCAAGAAATGTATATATTCGTAAGATCGCGCTCCTCCTGGAGGATCACGGAGATAAAACGAAAGCTGATCATTATTATCGCTGGCTGATAAATAATTATCGCCAACAGGCCGCTGAAAAGCCGGAGAGGACCCTGGATTATACTTACTGGATCGCGGATATTTATGAAGGGATAGGGGATATAGCCTCCGCCGAAGAAGAGTATGACCGGGCGATTGAGATTGAAGGAGAGTTGGGCGGAAGGGCGCTTATGAAGAAAGCGGCATTTTTATCCGCGCTGGAGAAGACCGACCGGGCGCTTGAATTATATCAGCGGGCGGAGATGAGGGAGGGTGTGGATTTAGTCCGCCTCCGGCTTAAGGTAGCCGATCTTCTCGAAGATAAAGGAGATATCCCGGGATCACTCTTATGGATGGAGAAGGCCGCCGCGGTAGGGGATGAAGAGAGCGCGGGGATAAAACTGGATATCGCGCGGTTTCATGCCGGGAATGATCAACCGGAAGAAGCTCTGGCTGTTTATCGGGAGACTATGGGAGTTCTTGATCTCCGGCAGCAGGCAAAGGTGATGGAGAAGATCGGCCGGATTCTCACTGATCTTGACCGGAATGAAGAAGGCGCCAGGGCCTATAAAAAGGCGCATGATCTCTGGAGAGAAGACCTTGGCAAAGAACCAGCTGATGAGTCTCTCCTTGAACGGCTGGCTGAACTGGCGGAGAGAGCTGGAGAATCAGAGAAGGCCGGGGAATATTACGATGAACTATTGATAGTATATCGCGACCGGATGGTGGAAGAACCGGAACGAGCGACATACTACCACCGCAAGTTAGGTGATCTCTACCGACTTCTTGAACGATACGATGAAGCCGCTGCCCACTACCGCCTCTGGAGCCGGATCGAACCGTCCGATCCTGATCCCCACTACCGCCTCTACCGTCTCTATCGAGATTATTTTGAAGAGAGGGAGATCGCCAATACATATCGCTCCCGTTACCGGGAATTGAGGAAAAAGAATTTAGCGCCTTCGGCGCTAACGTTGAAAGATAAAGACGTTAAAGATAGAAAACGTTGAAGATCGTTGAAGGCCGTTGAAAGGCGTAAAGTCAGGAGGCCTAAAAAGGCTCCCCGGAAAGGGTGATCTTGTTTTCCGCGGTCAGCGACCGCGGCTACAGCTTTGCCCGGCCGGTTTTTCTGTAGCCGGGGTCGTTGACCCCGGTCCCAGGCGTCCGCGGTCAGCGACCGCGGCTACAAACGAATTATTCTTTCTTTAATCCGCATAATCCGTATAATCCGCGGTTAAATAAGCTGCCAAGCTAAATTCGAATTAAAAAATAGAAAGGTGCAATAATTATGAAATGGACTAAGACATTGATTGTGACCCAGCGGGATAATCCTCAGGAGGCGGAGATACCGAGCCATCGTCTGATGATCCGGGCCGGGATGATGCGTAAGCTGGCCTCCGGGCTTTATACTTATCTCCCGCTGGGGTTGCGGGTTCTACGGAAAGTGGAAGCGATTGTCCGGGATGAACTGAACCGGGCCGGGGCGATCGAAATCCTGATGCCGATCCTTCAGCCCCGGAATCTCTGGGAGCAGAGCGGCCGCTGGGATATAATGGACGACATTATGCTCAAGGTTAAGAATCACCAGGGCCAGGAGTTGGTGCTGGGCCCGACCCATGAGGAGGTGGTCACCGATCTGGTATCCCGCGAGATCAGTTCTTACAAACAGCTCCCCAAAAACCTCTATCAGATCAACACCAAGTTCCGTGATGAGATCCGGCCCCGGTTTGGTGTAATGCGTTCCCGGGAATTTATTATGAAGGACGGCTATAGTTTCGACGCTGATGATGAATCCGCCGACCGCAGTTACCAGCTGATGTATGATGCCTATACCCGGATCTTTGCCCGCTGCGGGCTCACCGCCATGCCGGTGGAAGCGGATACCGGAGTGATGGGCGGGAACCAGTCCCACGAATTCATGGTTCCGGCCGAGACCGGTGAAGACGCTATCGTTGTCTGTCCGGAGTGCGGGTATGCCGCCAACGTGGAGCAGGCGGAGATAAAACCGGATCATACTCCGGTAACCAGGACCGAAGATGCTATTGAGGAGATCGATACCCCGGATGTCCGGACGGTGGAGGAGTTGGCCGAATTTTTTCAGACCACGCCCGACAGGTTTATCAAGACCCTGATCTATGTCGCCGATGGCCAGCCGTTGACGGTATTGATTCGGGGAGATCGGGAGATCAATGAATCTAAAATGAGAAGACTTCTCGGAGTGGTTGAACTGGAACTGGCCGATGAGGATACTATCAGGAAAGTCACCGGAGCACCGCTGGGATTTGCCGGTCCGGTCGGCCTCACGGATATTCGGATCATCGCTGATTTTACTGTTGGCAGAATTGAGTCCGGGATTACGGGAGCCAATCGGCAGGACAGACATATTATCAATGTGAATACTGAACGGGATTGCCCGGGACTGGAGTATCACGATCTGGCCGTTGCCGCCGACGGAGATCTCTGCCCGAAATGCGGAACCACTATTAACCTCAGGCGGGGGATAGAGGTGGGACATGTCTTCAAGCTGGGGACCAAGTACAGTGAATCGATGGGGGCGATGGTGAAAGATGAGTCGGGTGGAGAGAAACCCGCCATCATGGGATGTTACGGGATCGGTATCAGCCGGACGGTAGCCGCCATCATCGAACAGCATTACGATGAGAAGGGGATCATCTGGCCGGTATCAGTGGCCCCATACCAGGTTCTGATCCTGGCGATCAATCCCGGTGACCCGGTGGTCGGTTCCGTCGCGGAAGAGCTTTATGCTGAGCTGAGCGGAAAAGGTATTGAGGTCTTATATGATGATCGGAGTGCCAGCGCCGGGGTTAAGTTTAATGATAGCGATCTGATCGGTATTCCGCTCCGGGTCACTATCGGGAAAAGGGCGGTAAAAAGTGGGGAATTGGAGGTAAAACGGCGTGATTCCGATGAAGTAGTCAGGATGCCTCCCGCGGCGATTGCCGATTGGATTGAACGTAATCTCTAACCAGTTATACCTTACTTTAAAAGCCTTTTTAACCACGAATATAGATAATTTCACCGCAGAGACGCAGAGAACGCGGAGAAAAAAATAGATGATAGAAAAAACAATTTCATCTCAATCGGATGAGAATGCTTTAACCAGATTAATTATCTCGGGTAGTTGGTTTTTGTTCTTCTTTGTGATCTTTGCGTCTCCGCGGTGAATAAAGTAGCGAAACTAAGTTCTAAAATTTTCCTTGACCTGAGCATAGCAGTTGTAGTTAAGTATATATGGTTATGCTTCAGTAGTTGTTATTTCTTCAGGTTTCCAGTCCTCTGATAGGTATGAGGACGGAAATTGGCGCATAAAGAGTGGGTGGAGACCCACTCTTTCTGTTTAGGAGATAGGACAATCATTATTCGGCGATTGCCGGATTAGTAATACTTGAATTGAGCGATTCTATGCGGAGAATTACATTAATCGCTCAACTTGAGTAATAGAAGGTGAAAAGATGAATGCGGATTTAATAGCGGTTCTTGATTATATGGAGAAGGAGAAGGGAATATCCCGGGAGGTTATTCTGGAGGCGATTCAGGAATCTCTTTTGTTAGCCTCAAAGAAGAGCATTGGTCCGGCCCGGGATCTGGAAGTGTCGATTGACCCCAAGACCGGGGATATAAGGGCTTTCTGCAGACTGATTGTGGTAGATAAGGTAACGGACCGGCATGGAGAGATTCACCTGGAAGATGCCCTTAAGATTGATCCCGAGGCGAAACTTGGAGGTGAGGTTGTTAAAGAAGTTACGCCGCAGAATTTCGGACGGATCGCGGCCCAGACAGCCAAGCAGGTGGTTATCCAGAAGATCCGGGAAGCAGAGAAAAATATTGTCTTCGGGGAATATCAGGAACGCCTCGGCGAGATCGTGAGTGGAATTATCCACCATTACGACAAGCAGAATATAGTTATCGACCTGGGACGGGCCGAGGGAGTAATGCCTCCCCGGGAGCAATGTCCCCATGAAGAATATCGGTTGGGCGCACGGCTTCGCACATACATCCTTGATGTCCGGGAACGGGCCAAGGGGCCGGAAGTAGTTCTTTCCCGAACCCACCCCAATTTTGTCCGGCGGCTCTTTGAGATGGAAGTTCCTGAGATTGATGAAGGAACGGTTGAGATCAAGGGTATTGCCAGGGAACCAGGTTATCGGACCAAGCTCGCCGTCTTCGCGCTGGATGATAAAGTAGATTGTGTGGGCGCTTGTGTCGGATTGAGGGGCAATAGGGTGAAGAGCGTTGTCCGGGAACTCAATGGAGAGAAGATTGATGTTATCCGCTGGTCCGATGACCAGGAAGAGTATGTTGCCAACGCACTCAGTCCGGCAAAATTAAAGCAGGTCAACCTGAATCAAGCGAAGGGAGAGTGCGAGGTTATCGTTGACGAGGATCAGCTCGCGCTTGCGATCGGGAAGAAAGGCCAGAATGTCCGTCTTTCTTCCCGTCTCACCGGGTGGAAGATAGATATCTTCCGGGAAGGTGAAGTTCTCAAGGGAGTGAAGGGCGCGGTAGCGGTACTCGGTGAATTGCCGGGTGTCGGTGAGAAGATGGCCCGGAATCTGGTAGAGGCCGGCTTTACCGATCTTCCGATCATAGCGATCTCCGAACCGGAAGATCTTATGCAGGTTGAAGGAGTCGGCAAGAAGACAGCCGAAGAACTGATTAAAGCCGCCCAGGAGAGGGCAGAATAATTTATAGCTTTATAATTTTCGGTATTCATAAGAATTAAGATATTAAACAAAATAGTGCCCCCACGCCGGAGCCAGGTATTTTTTAACTTTAGGCAATTTAGGCACTTCAAACTTTAGGCACTTAAGACCGTTGCCCGAACAAAGTGAGGGCAAAGTTCTAACATATCATGAGAGTATATGAATTAGCACGAGAACTGGAACTGACCAGTAAGGAATTATTGGCAGTACTCAGAGAAATGGGGATTGAGGTTAAGTCCCATGCGTCTTCAGTGAATGAAGAGCAGGCCGGACTAATCAGGGAGAAGACAAACCCATCCTCGACGGAAGAAGAGCCGGTTCGGAAAGATGATGTTGATAAAGAGAGATCATCCGATTCCCGGGTTGACGATCAGGAAGTAGATGCCGGGGAAGAGGATATCTCTAAGTCTTCAACTTCCGCCGAATCACCGCCCTCTGAGGAGAAGGTTCTTGTAATAAAATTTCCGGTTACTGTTCGTGAATTGGCCGATCATATTGGACAGAGGCCTAATATCCTGATTAAGAAACTTCTGGAGATGGGTGTCTTCTCCTCTCTCAATCAGTTTCTGGATGAAGAGACGGCAATTATCCTGGGAAGTGAATATGGCCTGGATATCCAGCCCTATGTCTCTCTGCGCACCGAAGCGGATACTGGTCCGGTGAAAGTTGAAGCCGGGGCTGCCCCGGAGGTAGAGACCGGGAAGAATATGCTTCCCCGGGAACCGGTGGTGACATTTATGGGGCATATCGATCACGGAAAGACATCTATCCTTGATGCTATTCGCAGTTCTCGTATTACCGCCGGCGAAGCGGGGGGTATTACCCAGCATATCGGGGCTTATCGGGTTGAGGTGGGGGGAAAAGGGATAGTATTTCTCGATACTCCGGGTCATGCCGCTTTTACCACCATGCGCTCTCGCGGGGCGGATTTGACTGATATCGTAATTGTGGTAGTCGCGGCCGATGAGGGGATTATGCCCCAGACCGTGGAAGCGATTAATCACGCCCGCGCCGCCGGGGTTCCGATTATTGTCGCGATAAATAAGATTGATAAGAGTACCTCCCGTCCCGATCGGGTCCGGCGTCAGTTGGCTGAACATGACCTGGTTACCGAGGAGATGGGAGGAGAGGTTATCTCTGCCGCTCTCTCCGCGGTCACCAAAGAGGGGCTTGATCATCTTCTGGAGATGATTCTTCTCCAGGCGGAGATGATGGAGTTGAAGGCCGATCCGGATGGTCCGACCTCCGGTGTGGTGATCGAAGCGAAGCTGACCGCGGATCGAGGTCCGGTGGCCACGATTCTGGTTAAGAGCGGTACCTTGAAGAGGGGAGAGAGCTTAATCTGCGACATCTATCCGGGAAAGATCAAGGCTATGTTTAATGATCAGGCCCAGGCTGAAAAAGAGGCGGGTCCTTCTACTCCGGTCGAGATTATGGGGTTGACCGGTGTTCCTGGAGCCGGATCGACATTTCGGGTGGTTGATAATGAGGCTCAGGCCCGGGAGATCGGAGAACGCCTCCAGGAAGAACAGCAGGCGAAGTCCTGGAATGATTCCCGCCGCCTTCGCCTGGAGGACTTTTTCAAGCAGATCGCCAGTGATCAGGTTAATGAACTCTCCCTGATTCTTAAAGGAGATGTTCAGGGGTCGGTAGAAGCGGTTAGTATGTCCTTGAATGAGATTGTGAGTGACAATAAAGATATTTCTCTCAAGATAATTCACGCCGCGGTCGGGGCGATTAGCGAATCCGATATTATGCTGGCGGCCGCTTCCCGGGCAGTGATTATAGGTTTTCAGCTGCCGCTCTCCGGAAAGATTAAGAGAATGGCGGAGATGGAAGGAGTGGATATCCGTTCCTACCGGGTTATCTATGAGGCGGTTGATGATATCAGAAAGGCCCTGGAGGGAATGCTGGAGCCGGACCAGAAGGAGATTATTCTGGGCGAAGCCCGGGTTAAGGAATTATTCAAGATATCCAAATTGGGTGTGATAGCCGGATGTATAGTGGAGAGCGGAACTATCAAACGGTCCGCCCGGATAAGAGTAATGAGAGATGGGGAAGAGATTATATCGGATACCGTCTCTACTCTTAAACGATTTAAAGAGAAAGTAACTGAAGTGACTTCCGGGAAAGAATGCGGGATCGGCTTGAATAATTTTCACGATTTCCAGGAAGGTGATCTGCTGGTCTCATTCGAGATAGAAAAGATTGCCAGGAAGTTGTAGGAGAAAAAGTTATAAGTGCCTAAAGTGCGCTAAAGTGCCTAAAGTTGTCGCCTCGACCGGTAATGCTCGTTTTACCGGGCTCTCCCCCCCGCCGGGAAACCCAAGTCGAAAGCGACAACTTTAGGCACTTTAGGCACTTTAGCGCACTTTAGGCACTTAGTTATGCATCGCAGCAGAGAAAAAGACGGTAAGCGCCGACGGCAATGCAAGGTAGAAGAACAGGTTAAACGTATCCTGGGAGACATTCTGCAGGGCGGAGCAAATGATCCGCGGATTGGTTTTGTCAGTGTCGTCCGGGTGGAGACAACCGGTGATTTAAAGAATGCCCGGGTTTATGTCAGTATCATGGGAGAGGATGTAGAGGTAGAGCAGTCTCTCGAAGGCCTCCGGAGTGCCCGAAGCTACTTTCAGCGGGAACTTGGCCACCAGATGAGTTCCCGATATACCCCGGTCATCTCATTTTACCTGGATGAGTCGATAGAATACAGTGAACGAATCGATCGGATTCTTTCCGAACTAAAAAGAGAAGATGATGTTGAAGATCCCCCCCCGACTGATTAACCTCCTCCTTAAATTCGACAGGTTTCTGATATCCTCCCATGTGCGCAGTGACGGTGACGCGGTAGGTTCTCAGCTTGCCCTGGCCGGAATACTCCGCCAACTCGGGAAGGAAGTGGTTATCCAGAATGAAACTCCGGTTCAGGAGAATTATGCCTTCCTTCCGGGAGTGGATCTGATTCAGCCATTGGGAGATCTGCCTTTTAAACCCCAGGCGGCTATCCTGCTGGATGCTCCGGATCCGAAAAGAATTGGAACCATCGAACGTCACCTTGCTTCGATCGACAAGATAATCAATATAGATCATCATATCTCCAATAGCGGGTATGGTGATGTCTGCTGGGTCGAAGCTGATATCTCTTCGGTGGGGGAGATGATCTTTTATCTTATCCCTCTGCTGGGAGCTGAACTTACCCGTGATATCGCCCTCTGTATCTATGTCGCGGTTTTAACCGACATGGGGAAGTTTCAGTATATGGTCACACCCCAATCCGGTGCCCGGGTACTCTCTCTGGCGGCAAAGTTGGTGGAGACGGGATTGGTCCCGTATGATATCTATAAAAAAGTCTATAATATCTATTCCATCGCTCCGCTGAAGTTACTGGGCGAGGCATTATCCACTCTGGAATTCAAGGACTCCGGCCAGATCGCTTTTATGAAGATCTCCCAGAAGATGCTGGAGCGGGCCGGTGGCGGATTTGATATTACCGAGAACCTGATCTCATACCCCCGGGATATTGTCTCCACCAGGGTGGCGATCCTTTTTACCGAACATGATGAGTTCATAAAAATCTCTTTTCGGTCCAAAGAGCCGGATATAATAGATGTTAACGAGATAGCTTCCCGATTCGGCGGGGGAGGCCACCCCGCCGCCGCCGGGGCTGAGGTTTCGGGGAGTCTTGATGAGGCTGCTTCGATGGTGCTGGGTGTAGTGGAGGAATACCTTTCAGAGATTAACAGCTGAACGTCGAACGTTGAACTTCGAACATCGAACTTCGAACGTGGCATTGGCACAAAGGTGCTGGCAGGCGGCGGCTTAACAGCTGAACGTCGAACGTCGAACGCCGAACTTCGAACGTGGCATTGGCACAAAGGTGCTGGCAGGCGGCGGCTTAACAGCCGAACATCGAACTTCGAACGTGGCATTGGCACAAAGGTGCTGGCAGGCGGCGGCTTAATAGCTGAACGTCGAACGTCGAACGTCGAACGCCGAACTTCGAACGCGGCATTGGCACGAAGGTACTGGCAGGCGGCGGCTTAACAGCTGAACATCGAACGCCGAACTTCGAACATCGAACTTCGAACGCGGCATTGGCACAAAGGTGCCGGCAGACGGAGACTTAAAAGCTGGACATTGAACTTCGAACGACAGGGGCGTCACTGCTGGCCCTGGCCAGGTGTTGTTCGATGTTCGATGTTCGGCTTTTTAATAAAGAGAAATATATAATAAATATGAAGATCCCGGATTCCATTCCCCGTCTTCCAGACGGTTTTCTCCTGGTTGATAAGCCGGCGGGGATTACTTCGTTCCGGGTTGTGGATCGTCTGAAGAAGCGATTCAGGATCAGGAAGGTGGGGCATGGAGGTAGTCTTGACCCCATGGCTACCGGATTGCTGATTCTCCTGATTAACCGGGGAACTAAACTGGCGTCCGGTCTGTTGGGAGGAGATAAAGAGTATGAGGCGACGGTATTGCTGGGGACGGAGACTGATTCCCAGGATATCACCGGTCAGGTGGTGAGGGTGGATGATAATGTTGAATTTAGCCGGGAAGAGATTGAGGCAGCGCTGGATACTTTTCGGGGAGAGATCCGGCAAATCCCCCCGATGGTCTCCGCGCTCAAGTATCGGGGAGAAAGGCTCTATAAGATAGCGCGGCGGGGCGAAGTGGTAAAACGGGAAGCCCGGAAGGTTATTATAAGCTCGTTAACTCTGGGGGAGGTATCGGGCCGGTTATTCCGAATTCAAGTCAGATCCTCAAAAGGAACCTATATCAGAACATTAAGCCACGATATCGGGCTATTATTAGGCTGCGGAGGATGTCTTTCGGATCTCCGCCGCACCCGGGTGGGGCAATACAATATTAAAGATGCTTTTCCGTTGGACGAGCTACTGCAAGGCTCGCGGGAGCGCTTGGCGGAGTGTATTATTTCGGTAGTAAGTTCTATATGATGAAAATATTATCCGACTTCAATCAGACGTTTCCCGGACTGGTGGTAGGCATAGGAAACTTTGACGGGGTTCATCGGGGGCACCGAAAAATAATAGAAGCAATAAAAGACCGGGCCGGTTCGGGGACACCGGGGATTATTACTTTCCGGAGTCATACCCGTATTCCCCGGGAGGAACCGTCAAATAAACTTTTGACCACCATCCGGCAGCGCCTGGAATATCTTCAGACCGCGGGGATCGAGGTTTGCTGGCTGGTTGACTTTAATAAAAGTTTCGCGTCGCAAAGCCCGGAAGATTTTATAGTTGAGATCCTGGCCGGCAAGTTGGGCATTAAAGGGATATGTATTGGAGCAGGGTTTCATTTTGGATCCGGGCGGAGGGGGACGGTCGCCATGCTGACCGAGATGGGGGGAGAGAATAATTTTCAGGTGAGCGAGATTCCGACCGTGCGAATGGGGGAGCGGGAGGTGCGCAGTTCAATCATTCGGGAAATGATCAGATTCGGGAACCTGGAAGAAGCGAACAATATGCTCGGGCATGATTACTGCCTGACCGGTCAGGTTATTAAGG